>Ga0157359_1000150_pt1 | contig 22080 bp, 19 predicted proteins | sample AttcapACBM3_FD_111482 | JGI IMG/M metagenome (GOLD analysis project Ga0157359, IMG submission 111482) | Fungus gardens microbial communities from leaf cutter ant in Botucatu, State of São Paulo, Brazil - Atta capiguara ACBM3 | ecosystem: Host-associated > Fungi > Mycelium > Unclassified ...
CTGTTCAACTAATGATTTACCAAGAGTCATTAGTTATATTAACATTTGTCTTTCACCTCTTTGTTTCTCTCTTTGCAAGGACATTATTAGTCATTACGATGTTCTTCTTGCATCTTTTTTCAATAATAATTCTCTCTTTTGGATTATGAATGTCTATTTAGACTTGTCTCATACTGCTTTAAAGTATCTCAAGGATACTGAGGTCAATATTTCGAATCTTTTAATTATGACAGGAGATTTTAACATTAGAGATAGTATTTGGGACCTGTCTTTTCCTCACCACTCTACTTTTAGTGATGATCTTTTCACTATAGCAGATTCATTCAATCTCGAACTTTTGCTTCCTATTAATCATGTTCTTACTAGGTATTCAGATTCTAATACTAGGGCAAATTCAGTTATAGACCTCATGTTCTTACGAAGTGGATTGATAGAAGTCAACAATCACTTTATTCATCCTGATCTTTGACTTTCATCTGACCATGCTTCCCTATCAGTCATGATTACCATTGAAGAGGAATATGTTGATTTGTTCAAATTTTCCATAGCAAAGAATAGTGAAGAAGAAAAGAAATTTATCAAAGATGTTTTGCTCGCTATCAAAAGTATCAACATATTGGATTTGTCTGACATTAGCAAAATTGAGGATGTCACAAATTCTTTTGCCTCAAAAGTCGAGTTAGCATGAAAATCAAATACTAAAAGAGTCTGAATTACCAAACATTCAAAAAGCTGGTGGAATGAGGATTGTAATCATACTCTGACTAATTATAGGTTGTCAAGAAGTTTGGAGAATTAGAAAATCTTCAAAAGAACTGTCAAATCTACCAAGCGTACTTTCTTCAATAATAAAATTCAAGAAATTGCAAACAAGAAACAGGGACCTTGGGAGCTTATGAGCTGGGTCAACAAATGCAAGTTACCAGCCATTGAGTCCATCAAGTATGAAGATCGTCAATGTCTTGAGATCAATGATCTTTGGAATGCCCTCTATTCTACATTTAACAAGACACTCCATCGTTAAGTCAATGTCAACATTCTTGATGAAATCGATGACAAACCTATTTTGCCTTGGCCTACCTTTTCAAAAGAGGAGTTCAGACTTGTCCTCTCCAATTGTAATAATTCGTCTGTTCCTGGCCCTGATAAATTGTCATGGGGCTATTTGAAATGTATTTTCAAGGATGATGAGTGTCTAAACATCATTATTAGCATTGTTAATGCTTGTATTGAAGTAGGTCATTGGCCTTCACATTTCAAAAAGTCTACTACGGTCGTTATTCCTAAACCCAACAAAAAATCGTACAACTCTCCTAAGGCTATTGTTCTCCTCAATATAGTTGGCAAACTCATTGAGAAAGTCATTGGTGAACATCTTCAGTTTCATGTGGCTTCAAACAATTTCATTTACCCATGTCAACTTGGTGGTCTCAAATTCAAATCCACAATTGATGTGGGAATCACTTTAACTTATATCATTTGTTCAGGATGGGTGAAGAATTTATCTACCAGTACACTTGTGTTTGACATTGCACAATTCTTTCCATCACTGAATCACTGTCTTCTATTCTGCATTATCAAGAAAGCTGGGTTTGATAATCAAATTGTCTTGTTCTTTTCAAACTACCTTGTGAACAGAAGAACAAATTATTATTGGAACAATTTTATGTCTTCTATTTTTGATGTCAATGTTGGTGTGGGGCAGGGCTCTGCTCTCTCTCCTATTTTATCGGCTTTATATCTTTCATCTCTTATCTATATTTTAGAAAAATGTCTTAAAATTTTAAAAATCCCTATTTCCATTATTTCTTTTGTCAATGATGGTCTTTTCATTTCACAAAGCAAATCTTTTGACATTTCTAACAGTTGTCTCTTCTATAGTTATAATATTCTTTTCAATCTTCTCAAAAAATTCAGTCTTGTAGTTGAACATTTCAAAACTGAAATTTTTCACTTTAATAGATCTTGTGGTACTTTCAATCCTCCTCTGCTCAACTTATCTCCATTAGGAAGTAATATTCTTCATCTGAATGGTACATGGAAGTATTTGGGATTTATTTTTGACAGAAAGTTGACATTTCACCAACATGTCAACTTTTATGCCAACAAATCTATTTCGACTGTTAAATGTATGAAGATCATCAGTCATTCTAACCATGGTATCAATCTCTTCCAGAAATGCCTCCTATATAGGTCGTGTATTCTTTCCATTATCCTTTATAGCTTTCAACTCTGGTTCTACAAACATATGCCAATGTCTTATCATTTGAAAACCTTAGGGAAAATACAAAGACAGGCTGCTATCTGGATACTTGGAGCCTTCAAGATGTCCTCTTTATATAATATCAAAGCAATAGCAGGATTAGTTCCCATACATCTTCATCTTCTTAAACTAGATGGTAGATCGCAACTTTGTACCAATAAACTTCCACCGAGTCATCTCATACAGTCACTAATCAAGTTGTATCTCAACACTAATTCATGTTTTGATGCTGTTTCTCTCAACTCACTCACTAATAGACAATGTGTGTTGGTCAAAGGTCATTTGATTGACTCAGCTAATATATTTAATGAGTGTCTTCCATCTTTTGATTCTTTGAATCCAGAATTTTCTCCAGGTCTTTGAATCATTGACAATTTTCCAGATTGAATTTCTTTTGTTCTTAATAAAGAAAAGAACGATAAATTATGTACTCAAAATCTTGACAAAATGGTTTTGGAATCTTCCTCCTTATCTTTGGTCGCCATCATAGCATTGGATGCAAGTATCAAAAACTTGGTCATTATATCTATTGTGCATATTCATACTTATGATAAACCAATTATCAAGATGATCCATCATGTGGTTAATATCACTAGCACTGAGGCAGAATTATTTGCCATTAGATGTGGCATTAATCAATCATCATGCCTTAACAACATCTCCAAGATTATTGTCATCACAGACTACATCCATGCAGTCAAAAGAATCTTCAACCCATCTATTCATTCCTTTCAAGTTCAATCAGCAGCCATTTTAAATGATATTCGCTATTTCTTCAACAGACATAGAGACAACTCCATCAAGTTTTGGGAATGTCCTAGTTATCTCAAATGGTGGTTGCATAAAGAAGTCAATAAAGAGACTAAAGAATTCAATTTAGTGCCTCTTTACCCATGTGAAAATTTATGGGAATTTAGCAAAAAATGTGAGAGTGACAATATTCTGAATGTTTGAAAAATGACATTCCAAGCTTCAAATCTCAAAGGAAGGTATTTCTTGGACTTAGTTGATGATGATAACAATTTTATTAAACTAATGTATGCTAAAGGTGGATCATGGCTAAAGTTATTTGGTCATTTAAATTTGTTATGTGCTCGAGCTACAAGAGCTATTACAAATCATGCTCCAATAGGTGAATACAGACTTAGGTTCTTTCTTAGAGAAGAATTTAAGTGTCCATGTAGTCGATATCCCATTGAATCAAGACATCATATTCTTCATGAATGTGGTAGATTTAATGGTTATTAGAATCTGAGGAGAGATTTGTTAAATCATTTTGTTATGTTCTTGGTTTCTAATCCAAGCACATTTTCATTTTCAAACACTTTAGCTTAATTATTTGAGTAGGACATATTGAGTTAGTGTTTATTTATTAATGTTTTATTTTTATTTTTATTTTTATTTTTCTTTTGACATATTGTTTTGTTTTCCTGTACATAGTTACAAAAAGTAGCTACCACAGTCTGCCTACATGCTCCATGTAATAAATTGTTGAATCAAAAAAAAAAATCTAAGTTATATTGTCTAAATAATATATAGGCAGAACTTATCTTTAGAAGAAACCTAAGAGAATAGAATAAGGTTTCCTAAAGACAATAGCTATCTTAGGTACTTGAACAGTTTATGGCAATCAAGTGGAACAATGCTGACATAAAACTAGAATAATTGTATCAGATAGTTAGAGACACTGATAAAAGTAAGAACTGGAATTGACAGATAGAAACAGTAGAGATTATATGACAAACTTCATTTTTATTATTATAAAAGATTAAAGTTAACAGTTCTCTTGCAGCTAAGAGAAATCAATAGAGTTTCTAGTACAAACATGTATATTTTATATATTATTAGACTATAGTCTATACACTTCTATATCTAACATATTCTAAATGTTATGAGATATATAAGGTTAACATACTATAGCTATACTATTATAACATTATTCTTTCAGATCTTTTTACATTATTTTTTATATTATATAATTTTGTGACCATGATTATAATAGCTATTATACTCTTGTCATACTTTATGATAGTTATGATATTATATCACTATTTTGTTTTATAAAAAATTAACAATTTATACAGAGTACAAGAACAGACTATAGTCAAATGTATATACACAAATCTATTTAATACTCAGAGCAAGTAATAACCTCAGGACACAATGAAGTCCAAGAAAATAAACAAACAATCTTTTCAATAGCCTTATTCTAATCCTCCTAAGAAGAATGCTTTAGTCTCTTTAAGTTCAAAAGAGACTTATACTGTATCAGACATCTCCATGGTGGTGGACCCTCCTGTTATAAACATTAATCACTCTTTGCCTAGCAGTAATACAAATACTAGTAACAGTAGAATTTTGTAGGTATTTTCTCCAATATACTCCTCTCTCTTCTTTCAGTCTTCTATAACTTTGCAACTTGTAGGAGACAATATGTTTGTAGCACAGTAGTATGCAGAATCTAACATGCCTGTACCTCAAGGCCAAGGTATAGATAATAGTACCAAATCAAGTTTGAACTCTTCAGTGATTTCTTATAATGATAACCAAAGAGCTGATTTAAATCTCTAGAATAGTTTTTTTGCTTGACTTCTTTACTTAGAGTCAAAAAGTTCCTTAATATTGATGCTCAAAACATCACATGCTCTCTTCTTAAGATAAGAATGTTTATCAAGCAATGCTCCTTAGGTGATAAACCCACAAAAAATCTTCCTATTTTAGTAGATATCAACTCTGTAGCCTGGTATCTCATCAATGCAATTTACAAGTCTGACTGAGATTGTCTTAGTGCAGATGAAAATAACAAGACATTTTGTCAATGCATAACATCACACTTTACTAGAAACTCTTCAATAGTTCCTAAAATCCCAAATACAAACTCACTGGCCTCTTCAAAGTCAAATGATAGTAAGTTAACTTTATTGAACAACAACAAGAAGTTGTATAAATAGGCTTCAAAGATTAGTGTTGAAGACATTATTCATATCAAGAATATATTTCCAACTGCATCACCTAAGAAGATTGTTGAAATAAACATTATCAATAAATCAGATACAGTCAAACCCAAAACTAAGATGACTACAAAAAGACTCTCAAGAAAGCAAGTTATTATCTCCATGAGTAAAGACAATGTCAAAATCATTGGAAGTAATACAAGCTTCCACATTAACTCCATTAATAAGTTACTTAAGGAGACTAATTCAAATATAATAGCAGATTTTATTCATACAGAGAAATCATCAATCATTATTACCACTAATCAAGTTGCTTCTAGTAATGATATGAGTATCATCAAAAATGTCCTCAAAGAATCTGAGAACATTAATTGAGACCTCATTAAAAGTCCTTGCCTATCTCAATCAAAATTGTAATTAAAAATTCTAGGTCTTCCATATTTAATGGAAGATACTAACAATACCATTACTCCTGATATTGTTTTAGAAGTAATGAAAGAGTTGTACATATTCAACAATATCTCTCTCATATCAAAGCCAAAAATCATTAAGGCTTTCTCTCACTCTAATTTAGCTATTATCTGAGTTGACATCTGGGACTTATAGAATAGTTCCAAAGCCAAGACAATTATCAACTGACAATTCAATGTTGGTAAATATGTTGCTACTGTTCATGGTACCAACACAAACTCTAGTATTTCTCAGTGTAAAACTGTTGGAAATAGAGACATTTAACTTTCAGTTGCTGATTGCATGTGTCCAAATACAACAAATATAGTAGATCTCATAATTCTGAGTATTATAGAAAGATAGTATGGTGCTACAAAGAAAACACCATAGTAAACCTACTAAGGCTTGTTACAAAGGAAGATGAATCTTGTTCTTATATCTTCAAGTATGTTAATTGCAAGAGAGACTATCAAGTAGATAGCAATAAATGTTCTTATTGGAGAAACCATTTCAACAAAGAGTTGTACAGTAGAAAACAACAAGAACTCTATTGTAAGTAGAGTACAGTAATGTAGCGATCCTATTATCTTTAGGTATAGTTTTCTTTTTTATTTTTATTTTTTTAAATTTACATGTTGTTTGCCTCTAAATATATATAGCTACTAAGTAGTTACTGTGGACTGCCATTGTGTTCTATGTTATAAATTGTTGATTTCAAAAAGCAAAAACAGACTATGGTAACTACTTTGCAACTATCTTATATAGAATAGAGATAATAGGAAAATAAAAAGATGAAAAGGAAAAAACAAAAAAAACTAGATAACTACTGACTAAGAAAAAAGGCTACTTTGTCATGTAATATTTTCTCTGAAGAAAAGACATTCAGATTGTATTCAAGGAAAGAGATAATTTGACTAATAGTGTTTCTCATCAGATTCTAATAGTTGTTAAATGTTCTGCAATTGTGGAGAATGTGATGTCTTGTTTCAGTTGAATATATTCTGCATGGACAACTAAAATTCTTTCTGAAGAAGAATCAAAGATGATACTCTCCCATTGGAGTGTGATTGATGATAGTTCTTGTAGCTCTTACACAGAATGAATTCAAATGTCCAGAATGCTTGATCCATGGACTTCTCTTAATATACAAAGGTTCAATGGAAAGGAGTTTATTGTTTAAGAGATCAAGAAAGTGTTTGCCTTTGAAATTGAATGCTTGAAAAATTATTTGCCAGTTTTTAATGACATTTTTGCATTCTTCTTGTCAAAATCCCATGATTTTTGCATGAGAATAGTGGTGTGAGGTTGAATTTCTTGGTTTCTTTATCAACAAATGTGTGAAAGGGCCATTTACTATAACTTGGGCAATTCCAGAATTTGATGGAGTTCAATGGATGTTTGTTAAAGAGTGACTGAAGGTTTTTGGAAATAGCAATCAACTATTGTTGGTATAGTTCAACAGATGAATTGAAAATCCAATGTGCTGCATAGATTAAATTAGTGATAACAATAATATAAAAGACTTTAGGGAATTGAATGGCCTGATTAATGCTATACTTGATGGTGAATAATTTGGCTTCAGAAGAAGTGATGCCAATAGCATGATGAAGAGTTTTCTTGATGAGGTTGGAATACAAATAGATATGCACAATAGAAATGGTAATATTATTTTTGATCCTTGTATCAGAAACAATGGTAATTGAATTGGAATAGTATAATGCATTAAAAACAATATTGTTGAGTTTGCAAAGGTAAGAGGCTTTGGTTTCTTTGTCTTTACAATCTGCCTGATAAAATGAAAAACAACTAGAGAAAATATCAACTAATCTAGATTCTGGAGAAAATTTGCTATTAAGAAAGTCAAAAGATGAGAAGATACCATTGAGATAATTGTTAGCATCAACAATAGAACTCTTGATTTTTAATCTTTGCTTGGAAGTCATGTTTTATAAGGAGAGACAATAATAATTGGAGCTATGGCATGTCTGCTTTCAAGAAGATATTTGATAGTATAATTGGTAGGAAGGGTAGAAGTTCTGAGCTGATATTTTCTGCTGAGTTTTTGAAGGTGTGAATGAATAGGGATTAAGCTGGCAATGGTTTCAATTCCTAGAGTAGGAGAGATGTGAAAAGTATCTAATATCCACAAAGCAGCTCTTTGTTACATTTCTCTAAGCTCTCTAAGTGGGTATATAAGAGGGGATTTATTGAAGTGCCAAAGAAGAAAACTATAGAGAGTAATAGAGAGAACACAAGTCCTATTGAGAAGTCATTTCTGATGAGGGAGTAAACCTCAAGTAGAATTTCCTAGCATTTTTCATACTCTTAACCATAGAAAATGCTTTGTTTGAAATAATAATTTTCTGTCAAAGATAAACCCAAGATATCTTCAGGAATCTTTAGGACAAAGAATGTGTCCTCCAATATAACTGAGATCCAAAGAAGGAGGGTTGAAGAGACTATATGATCTGGAAAAATGAAATACTTTAGTTTTCCCATGTTCAATAACAAGTTCAAACTAATTTAGTAGGGAAGAGATTATGTTATAGCTACAAAAGAGATGTGAATTGGTTTTTTCTTCTCTTGAGAAATAAAAAGTCTATTGTCTATAAATGATAGAAATGAGACAGGGATTTTTAGATTTTTAGCTTTTTTTTGAAGATATGAAAAATAGGAAAGATGTAAAGGGTAGATAAAATTGGAGATAGAGCAGAGCCTTGTTCTATGCCTACATTGATATTGAAAAATAGTAAAATAAAAATGTTCCATAAATATTGTGTTTTCCTACCAACTAAATAGTCAGAAAAAAAGGCAGAAACTTTAGAATTGAAACTAGCTTTATCCAAGATATGAGAGAGTAGCTGGTAGTTGAGAGATGAAAAAAATGGACAATATCAAAAGCCAAAGTGCTTGTTTGAACATTCTTAATCCATTGAATGAATGAGGTGGATAAGAAAAACACTCACATATATAGTGAAGCATTGTTTGAGTCCTCCAAGTTGATTAGGATGAATAAGATTTGTAGATATCAAATGAAATTAGAGTCTTTTACTAATAACTTTCTCAATCAGCTTTTCTAAGGTATTCAAGAGAACAATAGGATAAAAAAATTTAGGGGAGTTATAAGATGCTTTATTAGGCTTTGGAATAATGATTGACAATAATGATTTGAAGTGTAATAGTTAATGTCATAAGTTAATACATGTATTAGCAGTATTAACAATGTTATTTAAATATCTATTGTCTTTGAAGATGTATTTTAAGATACTTTCATGACACCTTGTCTAGGCCAGGTATAGATAAGATAATTTATCTAAGATATTTAGATTAACCTGATAATGTTGAGCTAAGTTGAATATTTAGTATAAAGCATGTTAGAGATTGTTGATCTCAATGCATAGTTGCTTATTGAACTGTAGAGCTTCAATAGCTGGTAACTTGTGCTTTTTGACCCAATTCATAAGATTCCAAGGTCTTGAGTTTTTTAACACAATTTTGTGAATCTTATCATCAAAAAATGCTTGTTTGGTTTTCTTGATGATTTCTTTAAACATCTTCCAATTCTTGATTTATCTGGATAACCTGTAATTCACTAATTTTGTTTGGCACTTATTGTTCCACTATGATTTGGAGTACTTAGTAATGTTCATGCAATGTGAGAATTTATGCCAGATGACTTCAGACATTCTTGCATATTCTTTAACTATAAGTTTAAGTGATTCTTTCTTGGATATAGATGAAATATCTATAGTGCTTATCAATTTGATTAGTTGAAAAATGAAATTGTCTTCTTTCTCACTATTCTTAATGATAGTGTATTACTTGTCTTAAATGAACTCTTCAATGATAGAGATGTTGACCATTAAAGAAGCATGATCTGAAGAATAATGAAGCTTAGAGAAAATGTTGTTGTTGTTGATTTCAATAGATATAGGATAAAGAAAGATGAGGTTAATAACTAAATTTGAGTCATGGTTATTGTCAGAGTACCTCATAAAGACTTGTTAGACTGAATGTGAGAGTTTAAGACTAAATGAATTAGCAATGTCAAATAAAATATTACTATGAATTGAATGAAACAGATATAATGAATCTCAGTCACTGTCTTTAATATTGAAGTCACTAGTCATGACTAGAACATTATGAAGATTAGCTTCAGTATCCTTAAGATATTTTAAAGCTGAATGGGAATTATCAGAGTAGATGTTAATCATGAATTAAAGAACAAAAAATAGTAGATATCTTTATGATTAAAAATATCCTTTCATAGAGAAAAATACAAATGAGAAAGTTGAATGTTGATATATAAAATAACTCTTGAATAGTTATCTTCTCTAGATGAAAGCCTAGAAAAAGTAAGCCAATTAGGATAATTTAGAATACCTACTACTCTGTCTCCTTCTTAACTATAAGAATAGTGCAAATAAATGACCATGGGGGTTTCTGAATGAAAAGAATATCAAATTTGTTATTAGTTTCCAAAATAGTATTAGTGAGAGCTCTGTTCTTTCAAACATTCTGTAAAAAAAGCTTGAGATTCTTTAAAATCATATTTGGTTACTGTTCATAGCTGAGCAAATTGATTTATTTCTGATGTTTCAGAGTTCTTGATATTTCTTTGCATGATACTTCTTATTAAAGTGGTGTCTTCAGAATAGACAAGTATGGGAGTTGTCTTGGTAATTGCCCTTGTAGTTTAAGCATTTAAAGCTATGAGAGTATGGTTTACCATGTTTTATCTTCAATCAAGGAGGGTTGATCTTGAAATTTGCCTTGCAACACTAGGCAAAGTGCCTATAGTGTTCAACTTTGTATAGACCATTGCACTTGACATATCTTGATCTCTGATTATGGTATACAAATGTTGTGTGTCTCCACTTTTAGCAATTCTTACACTGATATCAGGGCTCATATTTACTTCTCTAACTATAGTAATGTAATTACTAACATTGAAGCATCTTTTAATCAAAGATTTAGCTTTGGTGTTACTTTGTGCATCCCATATATTGATCTAGACAACTATCATGTCAAATTTTGGCAATGATTTGATAATATGTAGTTTTAATGCTAAGTACACATTGTTGAAGATATGTGTGAACTGAATAATCTTTTTAATGTTAGTAAAATTGATAGGAGAGTTAGTATTTTCTTTAATATAAGAAATACCTATAATTGTAAGATAGGATTTGGATTGAGGGAGACAAGAGGCCATAATATTCTCAGTTTTAATAAAATCAATGTTCTTGATATATTTCTCAACTATGCTGAGATCCAACTGAGAAGTGTTCTCATTTGTAGTAATGATGAGACCTTGATGATTATAGTATAAAAAGTCAGCCATAATTTCAGATTTGATATTCTTTAATATTCTATTAATATTGGCAATGTGGTCTCCTGATGAAAACATGAACTTGGAAATGTTATTAGCTCCCATGAGAACAATAATCTGTTGTTTAGATAGTCTCTTTATAGTCATGTTGATCCTCAGTTTGAGTTTGTTAGTATCATTAAGTATCTTGTGAATTTCCTCAACTTTCTTCAATGAGATATTAGGGAAGTTTTCTTTAATCTTTAAGATCTTCCTAACATTAGGGGATGATACTTATGTGTATGATTGTCTATCTTTATTGTTATTGTTATACTTTTTTGTAGAATTCTTATCTTTGTTTTTAAAGAATTTCTTTCCTTAGTCTAAAAGGAATGGGAGGCAGAACTCTGGTGATTTCAGCTTTCTTTCCCATGTTTGATGTTTCATTCTTCTTGGTTGAGCTATAGCTTGTATTTCTTAGAGAAAATTTCAATGTAATATTTGACAGAACATTCTATTATGCTTATCAGCCTTTAAAAAATCCCACCCAGCTTTATAGATGGATGAAATGAAGGACCAGGCAGCCTTCCCAATACTAGAGAGATATAGAAAGTCTTTTTCTATTCTCTCTGCCAATTTTCTATTATGTATGAAATTAGCTATATAAAGAAGAGATGTAAAGATATTCTTGGAGTTGATATCCAAGGATTATGTAGTGCCAAAAAGAGAAATAGGGAGAGTATTCCTATTCTATGAATTATTTTCAGCTGGAAGGTTTTCCCTATATAGAATAGAGGAGGATTCAGATCTTTAAAGACCATATATATTTGAACCTTGAGGACTACTCATGTATATGTCACAGTTAGATATGCTTTCTCCTTGCAAATTGAGCATGTCGTGAGTTATATTCACCTTGTCTTGAATATTGTTTTCCTCTTCTTTTGGGGATGTGTAGAAGAGCAAAAAGCTTTCAGATATACACAGTTCCTTGACTTGATCTGTCTATGATAGATCATTACTTTAGATCTTCATTCTTTCAACATAATAAATAAAGAAGATGTTAGAGTGTGCTAATGCCTCTTTTAAGCCATTGATATTAGATGTCACTGACTTTCCTCTCAGAGTGTCTACTTCTATATTCATTTGGTTGCAATTGAGAATAATTGGAGTAATGTGAGTGTTAAGTTTCATAGAAAACAATGTATTTGCTAATTTACTACTGGACACTACCATACAAGATAGTAGTATGAGTGAAAAAGACTAAGTTTACTATCTTAAAGTTTGATTAAAACTTTTTACAGTCTTCTTTATATTATATAGTAGTGTGATATGTGAATGTAACATGTGTTACACTTTGTGATATATGTGACTATTATAACATCATATTATACTTCTTTGTCTATATATAAAGAAATTAAAAATTAAAAATTAAAAGAAAAATAGAAAAAGAATAAAAGAGAAAGAAAAGAAAAGAAGATAAAGTCTACCATTAATAACTCTGGCAATAGTGTAATAACTTGGCAAATAGGTATTTTCTTTTAGACAATGAAGAGGTATATGATAATGGTCACATGATGTAATGTTATAGGCCTGGAACATAGTAGAAGGAACTAGAATAATGACATTAAGAGTATGATTGTAGTATGTTCACCTTATAGTAATAGTACAGTAAACCTATGGATAATATATAGACTTGAGGATAAGGTTATTTATTGTTAGCATGGACCATGTATCCATTGTATGAATAGCATAGGAATACATTGGGAACTCCTCATTAAGTTCTCTTATAATTTATATGAGTTACATTTTGGGTTTATTACCCAAGAAGATCTCCTAAGGTTATATATGAGCTGCAGCTGCAACAGATTCATAAGGTAGTTTATTAGTTGTCTTGACTAATAGTTGCCACAATAATAGAACTCAACTCTTTTCAAAGATACTGCATTACACAGTCTCCTTTTTTTTACTCTTTACTTATTATCAACTATGAAATAACACTGTCTTTGAGTTAAGAAAATACAGCTGGGCTCTAGACTTAAGGACTATATTAGCTAGGCAGGAAAACCTTAGTTGTTTAGTTATACCAAAGTCTACTAGTACAGTTATACATATTATCTTTTATGGATGTGTTAGATAGTCTTTTTGTGATTAGTATACATAGAAAAGTGATGTTATCCAGTAAGAAAGCATCCAGTTTATGGATTCCTTCTTAGGGATATTAGTGTAATAGTTTGATTAGAACAGTAGTTAGTAAGACAGTAGATAGATAGTCAGTAAATATTACAAGGTCAGATAGAAAGAATACTGGCTAGCATTTACAGAGAAAATATTTTGAAGGAATAGTACTTAGGTTGTCAGACATTTTAGCAATAGAAATTGTTAATATTAGTAAATATGGAAGAATTTATTAGAGAATAATAAAAAGAAAGAAAGAAGAAAGGAGGAAGAAGTAGGAAAAAGAAAATAGGAGAAGAAAACATAAGGAAAGGTGAGAGAAAGAAGAACAAAGAAGAATAAAGAAAAGAGAAGAAAAAGAAAAGGAGATTAGATAATGAGTGGAGAAGAGTGGAAGAGATAAGAGTAAGAGAAGAAAGAAGAGCAGAGAGAGAGTAGAGATGATAGAAAGCATGGGAAAGAAAAAGAGAGGTAAATAGGGAAAAAGTGATGATAGAGTTAAAGTGTTTTGTTTGTAGAGGATTTGGACATATTGTCTATTACTGTAGAAATGTAGAGAATAGGTAGAAAGAGAGACTAATATAGAGATCTTTGAATAGATTTGAAGTACTAAAGAATAGAGTAATGGATATAGGAGAAGATAGTAGAGGAGAGATAAGCAAAGATGAAAAGACAATTTTAAGAGAGGAAAAATTGAAATAAAGAAAGGAGAGATCAGTGAAAGTAAGAAAGGTAAAAGGAGAGAAAACATTAAGAGAGGTAACAGTAAAGATAGAGCTGAAGCAAGAAGAAAATGAAGAAGAAATTGTAGTAGAAACATTGTTGGATAGTGGAGCAATAGGACTGGTAATGTGTTTAGAGTTTGTAAGGAAGAATAAGTTTAGGAAATTTAAGAAATATGGATAGTACTTTCAATCATGAGAGACTAATTAAGCATATGGTAGAGGTGGAGTTATTTTTTAAAGAGCATAAAGAGTAAACAGAGATAGATGTGATAGGTAGACAAAAATGGAGCATCATATTAGGGATGCTATGGTTAGCATACCACAATCCAGAAATTGATTGGAAGACTGGGGAGATAAAGATGATGAGATGTCCAGATGAGTGTAAGAAGTAGTGGAAGACAAAACAAATGAAGCTAGGATAGCAGAAACAAAGAAGAAAGAGCAGAAAAGGAAAGATACAGAAAGAACAAAAGAAAGAATTGAGGAAGCCAATAGTTGAGGAAGAAATGGATATAGAAATTAGAATGGTGAAGGAAATGGTTCCCAGAAGGCTTTATAAGTATTTAAAGATGTTTGAGAAGAAGAAGTTAGAGAGAATGCTAACAAGGAAAATATAGGATTATGCTATAGATCTTAGGGAAGGTTTTGTTCCAAAAAAGGAGAAGATATATCCATTGTCAAGAATAGAGAGGGAGGATGTTTAGGAGTTTGTTAAGAATTAGTTGAGGAAGGGGTATATTTGACTATTGAAGTCACTACAAATGTCACTAGTGTTCTTTGTGCCAAAGAAGAATGGGAAGAAGAGGATGGTACAAGACTACAGATATCTGAATAGTTGAACAATTAAGAACAATCATCTATTGTTACTGATTTCAGATTTAATAGATAAGTTTACAAAGATAAACCTGAGGGAGCAACAATGTGAGGATAAAGGAAGAAGATGAGTGGAAGGTAGCATTCTCAATGCCAGAGGGTAACTTTGAGCCAACAATAATGTTCTTTGGATTGACAAATTCACTGGCAACTTTCCAGGCAATGATGAATGATTTGCTTAGGAATATGATAGAAGTAGGAGATGTAATAGTGTTTATTGATGATGTGATAGTGGGAATAGAGATAGAGGAAGGACACAATGATATTATGGAAGAAGTATTAAGGAGAATGGTGGGAAATGATTTATTTGTGAAATTGGAAAAATATATGTGAAAGGTTAGAGAAGTTGTGTTTTTAGGAGTTATTGTAGGACTAGATGGGGTAGAGATGGAGAAGAAAAAGATTCAAGGAATAGTAGATTAGCTGGTACCAAGGAGTATGAAGGATGTGCAGAAGTTTTTAGAATTGGCAAACTACTATAAATGATTTGTTAAAGATTTTGTAAAGATAGAAAAACCCCTTTATGAGATGATGAGGGAAGATGTGAAGTGAAATTGGGGAGAAAGACAGTAGAAAGTATTTGAGGAGTTGGAGAGATTTATAATAGAGCCAGTCTTAATAATACCAGACTTGGACAAGAAGATAAGAGTGGAGACAGATACATTAGACTTTGCTATGAAAGAAATGTTGTCAATAAAATGCAAGGATGAGAAGTAGAGGCCAGTTGCTTATATTTCTAAATTGCTGAATGAGACTAAAAGAAACTATAAAATTCACAATAAAGAAATGTTGGTGATTATTAGATGTCTAGAAGCATGGAGGTATTTCTTAGAAGGAGCCAAGAGTCAGTTTGAAATTTGAATAGATTATAAAAAGTTGGAGTACTTTATGGAGGCTTAGAAGTTAAATCAAAGACAGGCCAGATAAGCATTATACTTGTTAAGATTTAATTTCACTTTGTTATATGTAGTTGGAAAAAGTATGGGACAAGCAGACAGTTTAAGCAAAAGAGCAGATTGTGCAGAAGGTGTAAAAAGAGATAATGAAATCAAGTAATGTTGAAATAGAAGTAGTTATAAATTAAAGCAATGGAAAAAGAACAGTTATTGATTGAAAAAGCTAAGAAAGAAATCATAGAGACAATTAAAAAATTAGAAGCAAAGAATAATGAGGTATTAAAGGTGGTAGAGGAGATAAAAAAGGCTGGAGTCAAAGTATTGAGGAACAATGAGTGGTAGATTGAAGACAAGTTAGTATTGAAAGAAAGAAAGATATATGTTCCAAATGATAAGAGTTTGAGGTTGGAAATCATTTAGCTACATCATAATACATCAATAGCAGGACATAGAGAATAATAGAAGATAGTAGAGTTGGTTACTAGAAATTATTGGTGGCCAGGAGTTACAAAAGAAGTGAAGTGATATATGGAAGGATATAACCAGTGTCAGAAGATGAAGAATAGGACAAAGATACCAGCAGAAAAGTTAAGACTGAATGTAATGCTAGAGCAACCATGGCAATATATATTAATAGACTTATTACAAAGTTACTGGTATTAAGGGGTTACAACAATTCAATTTTGGTAGTATGTGATAGGTTTTTGAAAATGTTGCATTTCATTATGACAACAGAAAAAATAACAGTAGAAGAGTTAGTAAGGTTATTCAGGAATAATATATGAAAGTTGTATAAGTTGCCAGAGAGTGTGATTTTGAATAGAGAGCCTCAGTTTGTGGTAAGATTGATAAAGGAGTTGAACAAAATATTGGGGATAGAAACAAAGCTATTGATAGCTTTTCATTCACAGACAGATGGACAGATGGAGAGAACAAATCAAGAGCTGGAGTGGTACTTAAGGATGTACATTGATTAGAGGCAAAAAAATGGGTTGGAATAGTTAGCAACTGTAGAGTTTGTCTTCAACAACAAGGTATACACAGTGACAAAGTCATCACTATTCAAGGTTAACTATGAATGAGAGTTAAGAATGGATTTAAAAATAAGGAAAAAAGGGAAGCATGCAAAAGTGAAGGAATTTGTAAAGGAAATGAAGGAGATATATGAGAAAGTGAAAGCAGTGTTGAAAAAATTACAGGAGGAAATAAAAAAATATGTGGATAGGAATAAAAAGAAAGCAGTAGAGTATAAAGTGGAAGATAGGGTGTTGTTGAGTATAAAGAATTTAATATGGCAGATGAGAAATAGGAAAACAAAGAAGTTAATGGAGAAGTTTATGAGATTTTACAAAATAAAGAAAATTATATCAGAGAATGCAGTGGATTTGGAGTTAACAGTGTCAATGAAAATTCATCTGGTGGTTAATGTGAGTAGAATAGCATTGTATCAAGAGCAGATAGAGGGACAGAAGAAGATTCTACCTCTTCTAGTAGAGATAGACAAAGAAAAGGAATATGAAGTTGAGAAGATATTGAATAGAAGAAATATAAGAGAGAAGCCAAAGTATTTGATTAGGTGAAGACAATATACAGTGGAAGAAGACACTTGGGAAGAGTTAGAAAATTTATAAAATGCAATAGACTTAGTAGTAGAAGATTTTGAGAAAGAAATTAGAGAGAAAGAGATAAGAAGAGTATATAGTAAAGATTTTGTTTGGGTGGGACAATGGAAAATTTGAAGATGAGTATTTAAAGAAGTTAGAGAGAAGTTGGGTGAGATAGAAAGAGAAAGGGAGGCAAGTTTCTCTAAAGGCAGAATCTTGAGAGGAAAGTACTATTATAGTATGCTTGAACTTCAATATTTTATTTTAATTTTATTTTGAATGATAAAGAGGTACATGACTATGGTCACATGATGTAATGTCATAGGTCTAAAACATAGAATGTTTTAAAATAGATAATATCATAATAATATAACTATAATATAAATAGTTTTATACTAGAAATTCTATCAAGTTTTCTTATATTAATCTAATACAAAGTTTTATTTTCTCTTTTCTTTATTTTTTTAAATTTCTTTTTGGTTTTATTTTTTTTATTTTAGATTTAGGTAAAAGAGTATAATGTGATATCATACATGATGGTCACATGATCATCTAATACATAAAAAGTTGTAGAAGGTTCTAAAGTAGATAATATCATATAGTATAATAACAATATATTGGCTTTATAGAAAGCACATCAACTTTAGAATAGATGAGTTATAGTGTGTACAGACTATGGTCTATAGTATATAAGGTAGGCTGACTTGTAATGGAAACTCCATTGAGTTTTCTTATATTATTTAATATAAGAGTGTGTTTTTTGTCTAACTTTTTTACTCTTTTATTATTCTTGATCAACAGTCATCATGATTGTTAGTTATTTAAGATAAAAAAAAGCTAGCTGTTCAGTACAGATAGTTATAAACAGTAGTGATTAAACCTAGGCTGCTATCTAGATATTACTCATTGTTTAAGTAGATGGTGACAAATAGAGTATATACATTTTTTATATAGAAGACTTGAGTTGCTGGTTCACTTGTGATTAGTCTACACAAAGTAACAATGTTATCTAATAGGGAAGCATCTAGCTTAGAGATAGTAGTAAATAGTTTGATTAGAACAGTAGTTAGTAAGAAAGTAGATAGATAGTTAGTAGACAGTATAAGATTAGGTAAGATATGAGGTTAGGTAAGAAATACTGGCTAGTACTACCAAAGAAAATTATTAAAATATCATTGAGTTGTCAAATATCATGGTAATAGAAATAAATGTGAAGAATGATCTGGTTATATTACTATCCAAATAGTAAATCACTTCTTTTCATCTCACTATATTGCACTATATTCCATAACTACTAATATCAATGGCAGTAACTTGATGTTATATATAAATATCTAGTAGAGTTTTGGTATTAAGTTAATACTAAAAGATTAGAAAGAGCATGTTAATTATTACATAACTAAAATGACTTTTTAGCCACTCTGGCCTGAGTACTGTACCTATCTCTTTGACCTATAAAATATCTTGATATTTTGGATTAAAACTAGTTGCTTTTATCTTGACTTCTTCTTGACCTGAATTCTGAAACAAAGATTTCCAAGATAACTCATTTGAATTCTTAGAGAACTATTATAGCTTACATTGTCTTTGGTATTTAAGAATGGTTTGACAAGCAATGACACTTGTTACAAACACTTTTATAGTATAACAATTCAGTGATCTCATTATGTTAAAGATCTTTATGAAATCATATATTTTTGTTCACACTCTATCCATTCACATAGTTGAGATCCTTTTTCTTGTCTATATATATGAACTTTTAAATAAAGAGCAAGAAATAGTGAGATTGTTGAAGGAGTTGTGTTGTGGCAACCACTAGTCACAAAGACCAATAGAAACACAAACAATAAATCTCAAAGGTAGATATCATTGTAGAGATTACAAGAGAACTCAACAAGGAGTCTTTGCTGAATTGTTACCCTATCTATATAAATTACAGGTGGTCTATGCTATCAATAATTAACCCTACCCTAAAGTCCATATGTTATCCATGCTTTACCCTCATATCCTTTATAAAGACACTATGCTATATATATGTGCTCTGACATTATCCTCCTCATCTCTTCTAGCTTGTTCTAGCCAAGTCTAAATCTATGACCTCACATCATGTGATATGTCATGTGACCTCAGTCACATGCCTCTTCATTGTCAAAAATCAAAAGAAAAGGAAAATCAAAAGAAAAGAAATATTAAATCAAGGAAAATAGATAAAGGAAAAGAAAAATGTTAGTGTTCAAGCACATTATAATAAGTTGAAAGAGAGGAACAAAATACTAGAGTTTTTTTATTTTAATGTCAACAACTTATTACATAAGACATAATGGCAGTTTATGCCTATAGAAGGAATTATGTATGAAGTATCATACCCTAATCTTTTTATGTAGTTATCCAACATAGAATTCTATTAAGAAATCAAACCCATAACCTCAAGTAGGTTTGAGGTAGGCATAATACATGTGGATAGGTAGCTCTTCTACTATGCCATCTCTCTCCCCAAAATACTAGAGTTCATATACTAAGTATTAAAAAATATACAAATTAAAAAAGAAATGCAGGATAAATTGAAAGAATTTAAAAAGAAAGAAATAGAAGAAAAATGTAGGTGAGAGAAGAGGAACAAAGGAGAATGCAGAAAGAGTATGAGAAGGATATCAGGTTCAAGATAAAAGCAAGAGATAAGGTGAAGAAGAAGCAGATTAATAATGAATGGAAGAGGATTAAAGAAATAAAGATAGTAGAAGAACAAGAATAGAGAAGAAGAATTAATCAGAAGAAAGCAATGATAGAGAGAAAATGTTTTTGTTGTGGAGGCTTCGGGCATATTGTGCATAATTGTAGAAATAGGAAGAGTAGAAAGAAAAAGGGTTTGATACAGAGATCTTCAAATAAATCTGAAATATTTGCAAGAGAGTGATAGACAAGATAGTACTAAATGTAAGAGAACAGAAGAAAGATAGGAAGACAATTTTGCAAGAGGAAAGATTGAAGAAGGAAAAGAAAGAAAAGAAGGATAAACTGATAAAAGTAAGAAAAGTAACAGAGGAAAAATCATTGAGAGAGATAATAGTGAAGATTAGTTTAGAGAGGATAGATATAGAGAAGGGAATTATGATGGAAGCACTGTTGGATAGTGAAGTGACAGTGTTGATGATAAGCTCAGAGTTTGCAAGAAAGAAGAAGTTTAAGTTAAAAACATTGAGAGACCAATATATGTAAGAAATATAGATGGAATATTCAATAAGGAGGGGCTAATAAAGTATATTATAGAGATGAATATGTATTACTAGGAAATAGGGAGAGGATGGAGATAAATATGATATATAATCTTGGAAATACTATGGCTTGTCTATCACAATTCTGAGATTGATTGGAAAACTGGAAAGGTAAAAATTAAAAGATGTCCAGAAGAATGTGGAAAGCAGCAGAGACCAAAGCAAGGAAAATTGAGATGGCAAAAACAAAAAGAAGAAAGAAAAGATAATGGAGATCAAGAAGATAGCAGAACAGAGAAAGATTTGAGACAATGAAGAAGAGGCTAGCAAGATTGGAAGAGAAAGCAAAGAAGCTAGTACCAAAATGATTCCACAAGTAGATTAAGGTTTTTGGGTAAAAATTGAGTAAGAAGATACTAATGAGAAAGATATGGAACCATATAATTAATTTAAAGAAGGAGTTTGTAAGAAAAAGAAAAATCTATTCCTTGTCCAGAGAAGAGAGAAAATAAGTAAGAAAGTTTATTCAGAAGTAAATAAGAAAAGAATATATTCAACCATCAAAGTTACCACAGACTGTACTAGTATTATTTTGTAGAAATAAAGGATGGAAAGAAGAAGATAGTACAAGACTATTAGTATCTTAATAAGGAGATAGTAAAGAACAATTATCTGTTACTACTTATTTCAGGCATTATTAATAACATTGTGACTAAGAAGATGTTTACAAAGTTAGACTTATGATGGGGTTGTAACAATGTGGTTATAAAGAAGAGAGATAAGTGGAAAGTGTTCTTTACAACACTAGAGGGATTATTTGAGTCTACAGTCATATTTTTGGATTAACAAATTTACTAGCCATATTTCAGGCTATGATGAATGAAATACTTAGAGATCTGATTAACATGGGAAAGATAACAAGTTTCATAATGATGTGATGGTAGAGACAGAGAGTAAGGAAGAACATGATGAATTAGTAGAAGAAATATTAAGAAGGATAGAAGAAAATGATTTATATGTGAAACTAGAAAAGTGTAGATGGAAAGTTAGAAAGGTGGAATATCTAGAAGTAGTGGTAGGACCAGAATGGATAAAGATAAAGAAGAAAAAGGTAAAAGTGGTGTTAGACTGGCCAGTTTCCAAATTGGTCAAAGATATACAGAAGTTTTTAGACTAGTTAATTATTATAGGAAGTTTGTGAAGAACTTTGTAAAGATAATTAAATAATAAATTTATCACAGAACTAATTTTAATAGCATTAGATTTGAACAATAAAATAAGTGTAAGAAAACTTGCTTCTTTAACCCAACACCACTGTCTAAGCTTGTAGAATTCTCTATTTCTTACTCAACACCACTACTAAAGCCCACAGCATCTGTACTATTAATCCTTGTATCAAGATCGCAGAAAGTGGACTTAGTTTCTTTTTATTTTCTTTCTTATTTTTTATTTTATTTTATTTTTATTTTTTATTTTTCTATTTTTAGAACTCTGAGGTTAGGATTAGAAGTGATTGGTCACACTGTCACATCAGTCACATCTGATAGTATAGTCACAACATTGATCATAGGACTTAAAAGAAAGACATAGAATATTCTGGAACAAAATGACATCATACAA
>Ga0157359_1000151_pt1 | contig 21969 bp, 13 predicted proteins | sample AttcapACBM3_FD_111482 | JGI IMG/M metagenome (GOLD analysis project Ga0157359, IMG submission 111482) | Fungus gardens microbial communities from leaf cutter ant in Botucatu, State of São Paulo, Brazil - Atta capiguara ACBM3 | ecosystem: Host-associated > Fungi > Mycelium > Unclassified ...
CATCTTCTAGATCTTTCCACTATGTTCCAGGCTTATGATGTCACATCATGTAACATGTCATGTGACTGCGATGTCACATGCCTCTTCATTGTCACTAAAAAGAAAAAGAAATTCAAAAGAAAAGAAATATAAAATCAAGAAAAATAGATAAAAGAAAAAGAAAAATGTTAGTGTCAAAGCATTCCATAACAAAGGAGGTCTAAGCTTGGTCCTTACTATAAAAAGACCTATTACTTGGCCAAAAACTGAAATTCAAACATTACCAATATCTATTACCAACCCTGCAAATTTCTCCTCTTCTAAGTCTTAAGTCTTGATCCTGCTACTAATCCTATATAGTTTGCTAAGTCAACTCTGTTAGACTTCCATCAAGTATTATTCTTGTGGTAATCATAACTCTTTCCTTCTACTACTGTTCAATCAGCTCTTATCAATCCACAACATTTTAGATCTTTCTATTAGAGCTCCTGACCATCTGGTATAATTATTCTATGGTTAGATTAGCAATGTTTCACTTGATGTTACACTTGATTAATATTAGGTATTTGGAAGTAATATACTTAGAATTTCTTTGAAGATTGTAAACTCTACATAATCTATAGACTTTGCCCAGTTACTCTAACACTCATTATCCATGGTCAGTATTTTAGTAGTAACTACCAATCTCTCAAGCCTATAATACAGCTAGTTTCTTCTTAGCCAAGGGTTATGCTGCCCCTAGCTAAAAATGAAAAGAGTAGGAGAACCTTGTGCTTGGTAGTTTTAGAAAAAGATATTAAGTTCAAATCCTATTACTTAAGCTTTTGGTGTTGGAACAAAAGCATTCTATATATATTAAGTGATACAACAAAGAACTTGATGGAGTTTTTACTACAATCTAGTCTACTTTTTATACTTTAAGTAGTACTTCATTTACATTTATATTAATCTTGTTAAAAATCCTCAAAGTGGACTTAGCCATTTCTATTTTTAGGATTTTTATCACTTCTTTTCAATTTCTCTTTTACTTTATAAGTTTTCTTGTTTTCTTCTTCAGACTTAGTTAAGAAGCATGCTATAATATTATATATAATAGTCACAAATATTATAAAGTATGATGTAAGCATGACATATATCTTATACATGTCACATGTCTCACAGTCACAGTCACACTGTCATGTAACTTGGTAGAACTACTAGAAGGACTAGATATATGTAAGGAAACCTGGCTTTTCATCTGACTTTTCCTCATACTCAGCCAAGCAAGCTCTCTTAACTATGTATTCTACAGACTTTCCTATGACTCTCCTGTACTCTGCAAGCTTTGTTACAGACTCTAATACAACCCATACCTGTGAATACTGTTGCTGAATCTCTAGACTTTACTACCCTAGATCTTAGATCTTATATTCAAACCCTGTTCTTTTAGTAAGACTTTCTGGACCTCTGATTTACTACCCTCTGTCACTCCAAATGTGCCCTGCATTTTTGAATAATGTTCTAGATACTTTAACTCAAGTTTTTAACCACTTGTGTACTATTTATTCTTATTAGATGTAGTTTACACCTTGTTATTTGAAGCCCATAAGTAAGCTCCTAGAAATCAGATTAGCAAGCATATATTATCAAGATACACAGAATATAGATGTTAAAATACCTTTTAGCTTTAGCTTATATGTTATACCTTTACTAGTTATATAGGTTACATATTTTGGAAGAGCTCCTTAGAGAGATTTGCAGAAGATAAGTTCACAAAAGGTGGCAAGATGCATTGTTGCCAACACTATCTTCTAGTGTTATTTTTGGTTGATTTTCAGAATAAGTTTTACAGTATAATTACCAGCTTATATACTAAGTATCTTATCTAGAGTAGTTATCTAGAAGTGAAGAATGTAAGCAAGTTACTCTAGTTCTGGATAGTCCTTAGATGTTGGAATAGAGATTCATGAAGTTGTCAAGAAGTCCACTAAGGATGTCTGAGGTGGAATGGAGAGAGTATATTATGATTAAAGTCTCATGTTCTACAGATGTTTGTCTTGTATTTAACATGTTTGAAACATGTGCTGAGGTTTGTTTCATTTTTGACTCATATTTACTATGTCTTGTATTCTCCTCATATTTTATTAGTCAGCATCTTATGTAGTAGTAGAAACATTCTTACGTTTTCCTTCTTTTTCCCTTATTGTTTCCTCAAGAATGCTATATATATATTTTTATAGTCATTAGGTATATATAGTAGTAGATACAAATATGTATTCTTACACTTTACCTTTCTTGAGTCTTTTTCCTAAGTTACAACCAAAGCCAAGCCTAGAACTGTAATATTTAGTAAAGTATTGTCAGATTCATCTTGCAAAAGGAGTATATTGTGGTTAGACTACTAGGACATTATAATAGTTAGGCTATTGGAGAAATATAAAAACAGCATTTGTAGTAGAACTACAAGTGAATAGTTAATCTATTAGAAGAACAGCAACAAGATGATATTGTAGCAGATATTATAGACAGAACAAACAAGACAGATCCAGACTATTGTGGTAGAAATTACAGATAGACAAGACAGACAGATATAGTCAAGGAACTATAGTGATTGAGGAGATATTAGAATCATTGAAGATTACTGAAGATTATGTCTTGGACAAAAACAAAACTATAGAACTAGCATCAGAAGAAATATCAGCACCTATACTAGCAGTACATAACAAAATAACACAGGCAATAATGCCAAAGAGTATGATCCCAAACCCAGAGTAGTTTGATAGTGACTAGACAAAGTTTGAAGACTAGTAGAGAGAAATCTAATTATTTCTCAGGAGTAACTGAGTTATAGCAACAGACAACAAGATTACTGCAGTATTAGCCTGACTTAGAGGGGATGTAGTAAGAATCTATATGCAAAATAAGATTGACTAAATGAAAAAAGACAATGTCTAAGACTGGAATAATTTTGTTAAAGAGATTAAGACAGTATTCAGTAACAAGAGCAAAGTAGTATGAAAATTAAAACATTTAAGCAGGGAAAGAAGCATATTACAGACTTTACAATAGAGTTCAGAGCATTGGCTATGAAAGCTGAAACAGATAATATGTATACAATCTTTTATTGAAGAAAAATGTTAGAAACAACATTATTACAACTATATCCTACTTATAGTGGCCACAAGGTTACTTAAAGAGTGGAAGATAGCAATTACATTGGTTGGACAGGAATATAAATCTATAGAAGACAAACAAGACTACCAAACAGGATCAGGAATTATCTATAGAGGAAGAGTATTATAGCAATCACTAACTAAGATATTTAATGGCTCACTAAGTGGTCTTATAACAAAGAATCTCATGGAGACCACAAGAAAACTCAACAAGGAGTTTCCAATGTATTGCTATCCTATTTATACTACTAGTATATAGTCTATACTAACAATAAATAACTCTACTCTAATATCTATATGCCAGCCATAAGATAAATATGCTATAAATGTCATAGTACACTTGAAACCTTATATTTTATTCTAATTTTCTTTAATTTGATTTTTCTTTTTCTTTTCTTTTCTGTTTCTTTTTGTTATGATCTTAAGTCTGAAGAGTTAGACCAAAGAACAACTTTGAATTGAATAATTACAAGAGAACTCAATGGTTCCTAAGTATAAACTATTCTACCTTATATATCACAGACTATGGTCTGTACACACACTACAACTAATCTACTCTAAAGTACATGTGCTTTTCATAAGGCCAACATACTGTTACTATGTTATATGATATTATTTGTTTCAGAATCTTCTATAATCTTTTTTGTATCATGTGATTGTGTGATAGTTGTGCTAGGGATGGTAATGGTACACTACAACCCTAACCCCAAGTCAAAAATAAAATAAAATAAAATTGAAAAAGAATAAAAAATAAAAGAGAAAATAAAAACCAAGTCTTACATTTACAATTTTGATACTTTCATTTTCTTAGATGATGAAGAGGTATGTGACTGCAGTCACATGATGTGATGCCATAGGTCTGGAACATAGTAGAAAGAGCTAAAACAATTATGTCAAGGGCATGGCTATAGTATATTTATCTTGTGGTAATGGTATGAAGAATTTATAAATAACATATATACTTTAGGAGAGGACTTGTAATCATAGTATTAGTATAGAAATACATTGGGAACTTCTTGTCAAGTTCTCTTATGATCTTTACAAGACTCTTTGTAATATAAGACTACTTAGTATGCTATTAACTGTTTTGGTTAGTAGTTATTACAATAATAAATATACATCTTGACATTATTCTTTCAGTCTCTTTTCCAATGTTCTAGGCCTATGACATAATGTTATGTGAAGCATTATGTGATCATGATCACATATCTTTTCATTATCTAAGAAATCAAAGAAAATTAAAATCAAAATAAAATATAAAAGTCCAATATCATATGTCAGGTTCAACCATTCAGAAGATATATCCCTATGATGATGCTGTCATCTCAATATCTATGAAACAAGCCTGTATTCTGTAATAGCCACCCTTCTTACAACATATTTCTGTAGCAGTGATACAACAATCTAGCTATTCAGTCTTCTATAATGGAAATACTCCTATCTTACTCAGTCTTCTATGGCAGAGTTCTCCTATCTTACTCCTGTCAGTATCTCACCACTGAGATCTCTGCTTGGTGCAATATACTGAAACCTGGTTATCTTTTATAAGACTAGTAGATAATTAATAAAGATAATTCTTATTGAACTTGATCTCTAGTATTCAATAACAACACATCAAATTAGTACTTATCTCTATCTTGAACTTTATTTAATCCTCTAAAGTTGTGACCATATAGCAGATAGATAGCACAGTACATAAGCTGAAGCCAAGGTTATTCTACAAGTTTGCATTACCAAGCCAACCCCATAGACTTTCACCTCCTAGTATGAACCATGCCTGACATCCAAGCATATCATAACAAAGAGGAATATCTATAGATATTGTAAAATATAAATATAATACAACAAAGATGGGAAACCTAGATAGATACTTCAATTACAATGTATATGGATATATAGCAAAAGATTATAGAAAGCCAAAGAAGGAGAAAGAGACCAGGATATTAGAAATAGATTAGACAACTCACAATTCTCTATTTGGATGATTACATAACATAGACAAGACTTTATATTTTGTTTCTTTTATCTGCCATATCTTAGTACTGTCCATATTACTGAAATGAGAGTATATGCTATTCCCTTCCTATATTAATATTATTATCACTAATCATAGTTTATAGTATATCTGTTATTCTTAGATCATCACACACTACCTATCACCACTACTTAACACAGGAAGTATTACAAATGTGACAAAGTAAAACTCCTCACAAAGAACTGTAGGTCAGGATAAAAGAGAAAGAACAGAAGCATACAGAAAAAATCAGACAATGAAGAAGATAACAACAAAGAGGAGGGTTTTGTCAGAGGTTTAGAGTAGGCATAGTATAACAAACCTCTGTATATAATAAATTCCTAAAAAAATATGTTATTCCACAAAGAAGAGGTAACAAAGAGAGAGAACTCAATATATGCACAAATATGAAAACATTAAGTGAAAAGAAACTATGGCTCAAGGCATTAGTCAACTCAGAGTTTACCTATACTGCAATTGATAAACAACTAGTGAGAAAAGAAAGAATTGAAACAGACCCAATAGACAGATCATTTGAAGTTTTCAATACAAATAGAACAAAGAATAGAGAAGTAATGAAATTTACACCACTTAAACTAGAGATCAATGGACACATAGAAAGAATTGATGCAGTAGTAATAAACTTAAACAATACAGACATGTTCTTAAGATATCACTGGTTAGTCAAGCATAATCTAGAAGTTAATTGGGATAAAGAAACAATATGGTTTACAAAACATCCAAGAGAGTACAAAACACAATATTAAGACATTATGTTTACATCAAGGACTAGGAGAATGAAACTAGTGAAAGAAATGGATAAAAAACATCAGAAAATAGGCAAGGAACTGGACCTAACAAATTCAGAAGATTTACCAGAGTACATTCCACTGTTTATACATTTATTCAATAAGAAGAAATTTGAGAAGTTACCAGAAAGAAGAAAATAGGACCATGAAATCAATCTATTGGAAGATGTGCCAAAGGAGTTAAATACCAAAGCTTATACAATAGTAGTCAAGAAAGATGAAGCTTTAAATCAGTGGCTAAAAGAATAGCTCAGAGCAAGACTAATAGTGGAATTAAGTTCAGGATATACAGTACTATACTTTTATATTTCAAAGAAAGACAGATTCCTACAACTAGTACAGTACTGTAGAAAATTGAACTAGTACATAATCCAAGACAAGATGCTATTACTACTGATTGGAGAAGTAATTGATAAACTTAAAGATATAGAATACTTCAACAAACTAAATCTTATCTAGAAGTATAACAATGGATAAATCAAAGAAGGAGACAAATGGAAAGTGGCATTCCTAACAAACAAAGAACTATTAAAACTGGAAGTGATGTATTTTGGATTATGCAACTTTCCAGTGATATTTAAATGGATAATAAATAGTACATTCTGAAAGCTTTTATGTTACAATTTAAGACTTATAGAGTGAAGCTAAGAAAAGAATTAGGATTAACATAAGAGAACTTAATAGAGTTTTAAGTACAAAGTGTTTACCTTATATACACTAGCTAGTTGGTCTGTGTGAGACCTTATCTAACCTACCCTAAAAACCATGTGTAATTCATAAAATCAACATGTTGTAAACATGTTGTATAACATTATTATTCTGGAACCTTATATAATATGTAATATTATACTAATCTCTAATCCTAAGTCTAAAAATATGAAAATAAATAAAAATGAAAATAAATTAAGTCCACTATTTTCAATTCTGACATTTTACATAAAGGAGTATTAGCAAATTAAATGAATGACTTTGTAATACTAGCTAAGACTAAAAGAATTAGAAGGAAAAACTATATAATTATTAAAGATAGCAAAGAAACATAATCTCTGTTTCAAATCGCCAAAGTGTGATTTCAATGCCAAAGAAATATTTATTCTAGAAGTGGTAGTTGGATATAGAGAAGTATATATGAAAAATGACAAAGTCAAGACAATCAAAAAATAAAAAATATTTACTAAAATAAAAGAAGTAAAAAGCTTCTTAGGGTTCACAAATTTCTATAAACACTTTATCAAGAACTTCAGTTATATAGCAAAACCTCTCAATGAACTCAAAGGAAAGAAAGAATGGAAATAGGAAAAAAAACACTAAAATGTTACAATTACAAGATCTTAAAGTAGATTAAGTAAAAGAACTTTGTATTAGGATAAATATAAGATAACTTGGCAGAGTTCGTAATACAAACTTATCTATATTATATATGCTAGGCTACTGGTCTATACTATAGTACTATTAACCTACTCTAAAAACTATGTGTTATCCATAAGATCAACATATATCAAATATATTACAATAATATTATTTCTTTCTAGAATCTTCTACTATATTCTATTATAATATGTAATTGTATAACTGTGTGATAGTGACCAAATGTGTGACAATCTGTGACTGTAACATGTAATGTCATACTAATCCTAACCCTAAGTCCCAAAAATAAAATAAAAGTAAAAAATAGTTAAGTCTAATATTTATGATTCTAACACAAAAGATATTTAAAAAGCTAAAGAACAAAATTACTAATCAACCAATACTTACTCTATCTAAAAGAAAAGAAAAATTCAGAGTAGAAACTGGTATATTAGAATATGCTATTAGAGAAGTCTTATCTCAGAAACAAGAAGGGAAATGAAAACCAATTGTATTTTTATTAAGAACAATACAAGTAGTTAAAAGTAACTATGAGATATATGACAAAGAACTATTGGCTATAGTAGAGACGATATCTATTGAATATTATAGAAAAGTTTGAAGTCTGAACAGATCACAAGAATCTCAAGTATTTCAGAAAACCATACAAACTCAATAAGCAACAAGCAATATAGTATTTCAAGCTACAAAATTACAACTTCATTTTATAACATATTCTTGAAAAAACAAACACTAAAGCAGATATTCTGTTAAGAAAGAATTAAGTAAATATAAAGAAAGACAATAAGAATATCAAGATACTCAAGAAAGAATTATAAAAAAGGAAAATAAGCATAGAGGCTAAAATAGCCATATTTAGAAGAAATCAGATGGTAGAAGAAACTATATTGTTGGAAAAAATCTCAAATGTCAACACAAGAGAACAAGAAGTGTAGAAGGAGTTAGAAGTTTGAGAGCAAATTCTATAGAAAAACTACAAACTGGTAGATATAAGACATCCAGGACAACAAAGAATACTAAAATTAATCAAGAGAAACTACTAGTGGCTAGGAATATGGAATGATATTAATATTACAACTTAAACTCAAGAGTTTGGTCAAAAGAAGTAACTAATATTGTTGGACACAAAACAACTCAGTAAGGTTCTTAGTATAGAATTGTCTACTTTATTTATTCCTAGTACATGGTCTATGTACACCTACATCTAGCCTACTCTTAAATATTATAAGTCTATATAAATAAAGTCATTCTATCTTTTATAATGTATAATATCATTCTTCTATGATATCACATGATATTGTGATGGTAACTGTGACATGAGTATTTCACATGACAATTGTCACATCTTGCTATGGTACCTTGTTTCTCCTATTTTTAGAATAAGAGGAAAAGAAGAAAGAGAAAAACAAGATAGAAAAAGTCTGAGTGAAAAATAAAAAGACTTTACATGAGAAACTAGAATGGAAAAAAGACAAGTCCACTATCTTAGCTTCTAAAAATCAAGAAATATGTCCAAGAATGCCAAAAATGTCAACAGAATAAAGCTTAACACATGAAAAAAGCAAGAGAACTTTACTCATTGGAAACACCTCAAGAACTATAACAGAAAATCAGTATCAACATTATTGGACCATTACCAAGACCAAATAACAAGGATGTTAGAGTTAAAGACAGTAGACTTTATTTATTTTCTTTTATATTTATATTTATTTTGGACTTAGGGTTAGGGTTTAACATAACATCATATATGACTGTTAGTATGTGTTATACAAAAGGATATAGAAGATCCCAAAACTAATATCATATAACATGTTTACTATATGTTGATCTTATAGATAATATATGGCCTTCAGGATAGTTAGATAAGGTTTTGCACAGACCAACTAGCTAGTATATATAAGGTAAACACTTTGTACTTAAAACTCTATTAAGTTTTCTTATATAAACCCTAATACAAGATTCTTTTCTTAACTTAAACACTTTGATTCTTGAATTGTAACAAAGAATACAATAGTGGTAATAGTGGATCAGTTTACAAAGATGATCAGGCTTAGAGCAACAATAATGGCAGTATTATCAGAGAAAATGGCCAAAATCTACAGGAATAATATATAGAAAATTCACCAAGTACCAAAGAAGATTCTCAGTAACAAAGAACCCCAATTTGCCTTATAGTCCATAGAAGACTTATGCAAGACACTAGGAATGAAACAGATATTGCCAACAACATATCACTCTCAAACTGACAATCAAATAGAAAGAATCAACTAAGAAGTTGAAGCATTCTTGTGGTATTATATCAATTATCAGCAGCAGAATTCCAGTACAATGATAACTCAGCCACATTATATACACTATTCAAAGTTAACTTTGGACAACACCTATGGAAAGAAGATCTAACAATAGAAATGGAATTACCACAACTGGAAACTTTCCTCAAAGAGCTACAGAGAAGTTATGAGGCAGCAAAGATATTGATGGAAAAAACAAAAGAAACTATAAAAAAGCAATTTGACAAGAAAAGATAGAATTCTTAAGAATTTAAGCAAGGAGACAACATGTGGTTGAAAGCTAAGAATATTCAGTTCAAACAACCTTTGAAGAAGCTGAACCAAAAAAGATACAAACCTTTTGAAATCACAGAGAACATTGGACAAGGAGTGTTTCAGCTAAAATTACTAGAAGGATGGGAAATACACAATATGTTCAATAAAGACCTGCTAATATAATGTAGAGAACCCCAATTTGAAGAACAGCATATAGAAACACCACCATCATCAAATATTATCAATAAGATAGAAGAGTATGAAGTTAAAGAAGTACAAAATCACAGGAAATAAGGACAAGATACATAATTCTTAGTTCATTAGAAGAGATATGGAAACAAACATGACTTATAGATAGTAGAAATAGGATTACAACATGCTAAAAAGGTGATTCAAAACTATTGGGTAAAGCTTTTGAGACAAAATCTATAAAATAGAGGGGTAAAATTCCAAGTTGACATCTTAAAGTACCACAAGCAACTGAGAAACCAAATCATATTTTATCAATTCACAACAGATCCCTCTTCCCCAAGCCTTTATATTGCTTGTACTGTTGACAACATAGATCTTATCATAATCTTTAACAAAGTAAAGAAAGACTGGGCAAAGAGATATCACAAGATAATTCAAGGATTGGAAACTATGGCAGATATTCAACTACAGATTCAAAACATTGTCAAGCTAGCTAATACAGCAAACAATTAGTTGGCAGATATTGAAACCATTTTACTACAAACAGGAAAAACCCATAAAATGCAAATTAGTAGAGATATTTACAATATATTAGAGGAGCTGACAAATATCATTCATAGAGATATGGAACATCAAACTCATCACATCCAGGTGTTACTAGTTGATGAATTAGATCAGTGCAAAGGAAAAGGAGAAGAAAGAGTAGATAAATACATTAAAGCTTTACAAAAAGCATATCAAGAAACATATTAAGATTCTCTGCAACTAATAATCATTGATAAAGAAAAACAAAAGGAAGATGTTGTTCAAGATGAGAAAGTATTTCTTTACAAACCATATGCTATATCATCAGAACCTAGCAGACCACTAACATCAAAACCAATCCTATTAAAAAAAGTCAACAATCTAGAAAAGACATTAAAGATAATACAAACTCTAATGAAGACCATACAATTTCTTCCTCTAGCACATCATAAATCCATTCACCTAAATAGAAAAAAGAATATTCAATATTAGAACAAAATCACAGCACAATTTAGACACAAGTTGTCAAGGATTTCCAATTGAAATGTATCTAGGAGGATCACCATATGAACTGTTTTATATTGTCAGAATCACAAAATTTGAACTTAGTTTGATTTTATTTTCTTTCTCATTTTCATTTTTATTTTTGGATCTAGGGTTAGAGTTTAGCATGATGTCACATGTCACCATCACACTGTCACATGATCATGTATTATGATGGAAAGCAGTAGAAGGATCTAGAAGAAATAATATTATATAGCATATTATATATATGGTTATTTAGGGTAAGCTAATAATAGTGTAGTACAGACCTAGTGGTCTGGAGTATATAAGATAGACAATCCTGTACAGAGTTCTCTATTGAGTTCTATTGTAGCAATCCTAATACAAGGTTCTTTTCTAAATTCTAACTCTAAGCTATCACAAATGAGCTACTTACTGGTTGTGATACTTGAACTTAATAGTGTTTCAGAGGTTCAGTATAAGGAGGTAATGATAATAGGTGATGACTAGTATCAATAAAAATAATTGATGTAAATTGATATTGTTAAGTCTGAGGTCTAGTCTTTAGACACAGAGGTATATATACAAAAGAGTGATAGTCTATGTACAAGCTGTTGCCATCACATGATCAAAACTCATACCTGATGGGAGCTGTCATCTGTCATAGCAGCTGTCAGGCTAATTTTAAAAGGTAACTAATTATGTCACTACATTGATATGCTTGTATCTCTACTAATACTTATTGCTTTGAGATGTATTATATATCATTGGAAACAAATTGATGAGCACTTTCCAACGCAAGTTCAATCATGTAAATCCATCTAGCTGTTTATGAGATATTAGCAGACAATGCTTTTACAGCTACTAATGGCCTAATATCTCAGTTATTTGTTGTTGCTTTTGTACATTCTAATATATATATAAGTAGCTTTTATTTGGAGCTTTCCAACACAACTTAGTTTGTGAAAATTAATCTACTGGTTATGGAGATACCAGCTGAATAAAGTTTGTGATATAAGCAATTTGAACTATAATATATATTGTATTAACTTTATGAGGAACAATAGTCATTAGACCTACCAAGAAGTTAGTGGTATCATATGTGGTTGGAAACTTATACCATTAGCTATATTTGAGAAATTTTATTCTATTCTTTTAGATTTTTCTAAAAATGGATGCTATATCCTGTTTTGGCTATTTATTCTCAAAACCATAAATAACACCTCCCTCATCTATACTTTGTAACCTTTTCTAGTACAGATTATTTCTCTCTATCTCCTCTTGAATGTTCTTACTGGTTTCTTGCCAACTTTATAGACTTCTATCTTTAGTATCCAAAGATCACTAGTATTTCAAATAACTTACTCAGCAGTCTCTATTCCAAATAGCTATCCTAGGTAGTATACCTAGTATATAAACCAGTAGTTTATACTATACTAGCTTTATTCTGAAAATCAACCAAAACTGACACACTCTTCTAGTATTGGTAATAATACATCTTGCTACCTTCTAGTGGTTCCAATTTTTAAGTTTCTCAAGTCCTTTTCTGAAATATACAACCAGTGTAACTTATAGAGACACAGCACATAAGCTAAAGCCAAAGGTTGTTCTAATATTGTCTTTCACATTCTCAGATAATACACAACTAACTTATTTGGACTTCTGAGATATCTCATTGGATCTCAGATAACAAAGTGTGAACTGCATCTAATAATAGATAGTATTTGGTTACTAGTTACTATAATATAATCTTATCTTTGCATAACCCTACAGACTTTGCTTAGTTGCCCTAATAGTATATAGGCTAACTCCTAGAAGTATATAAGTAGAATAATCCATAGTAGAAACTCTATCAAGTTCTCTTGTGTCACTCAATACATGAGTATACCTTTTGTTCTAGTACTTGAGCCTAAATCATAACAAACCTATTCTAAAGTATAATTTTAACAGATTCTACAATGTTTAGCTTAGTTATATAATAGTGTAATTATGATCATAGTAGATTTGACTCAAATTGTGACATACATCATACTTTTTAACTAAGTCTAAGAAAGAAAAAGAGAAAACTAAGAGAAAAAATAAAAGTCAAGAAAATGAGTACTTGAGATTTTTTCTAGTTACTGATAGTATAATATCTTAGTGATCTATTATTACTTTTGGATATCCTGCATATTTACAGATAGCCCTCATTGTCATGGTATGCTTAAACCCTTATATTTTATTTTTATTTTGTTTTCCTTTTATTTATTTTTCTTGATTTGATTTTCCTTTTTGCTTTTTCTTTTATTTTTTACTTTTATTTTTATTTTTATCAATGAAGAGGCATGTGATTGCAATCACATGACATGTCACATGATATAACATTATAAAACTAAAAATTAATAGAAGAATCTAAAATGACAAGTTAAAAGACATAAATATAACATGTTTCCTTTTCAATAATAGTATAGTAGACTTATAAATGATATATATATTTTAGAGTAGGGTTATTTATTGATAGTACAGACCATATAACATTAGTATATATAAAGTAGCAATATATTAGAGACTCTTTAGTTTTCTTGTGATTCTTATAAAACTCTTTGTAATATAAGACTATCTAGTAATCTATTAGCTATTTAGGTGGTTGCTACAATACTCATTTGTTTATTTTTAGTACAACTTGGTTTGTGAAAATTGGTCTAGTATTTGAATGAAGTTTATAGTAGATGTTGTTAGAAAGAAATATGCCTAAAAAAAGAAACTATCTGTAGGAAAATCATGAAAGATGTTAGAAGAGCATGGAAATATTATCCAATGCATGTGGATGTGAATCCAGAGTGATCTTAGCTTCAGCAGATATACTATACCTCTATACATCACAATGGTCATATTTAGAAAAAGAATTATAATAGGAAGTGAATCATGGAGGAAGTCAGACTTCTGAGTATGGACACTTAGAACATTACACTACACTAGTTGATTTTCAAGCTAAAGAACTATAGAGTATCTAGGAATCTTGAATACTAATACTAATACTATCTGAGAATCAGAAAAGACAAGTAATTATTCTGAGTATACTTAAGTTCTTGGAAATCAAGTCTGGAGTTTTATAGAGATGATAAAAAGCCATATGATTAGTAATAGAGTGATCAGACATGAGAGAAAACCAGATAAATCTATACTAGAAATAGTATACAAACTGGAAAGAAGATATCTACTTTTATAGATGTTTTGGGTAGAGCAGAGCTTAGGTAAGCATTATCTGTGATTGGAGTTAGATAGTTTGGATGAGTTTGGATGGGTATGTAACAGATGTGGATTATATAAAACCATATTTAGAATAACAGTAATATAACATGTTTCTTAGTTTCTATCTAGTTACTTATATTTTTCATTTTTCAAACACTGAAATATAAGATTGTTAGACACAGATCATACTTCAGTAACTAAGGTTTACAAAAGAAATAAGTTATTGGAACCCATCTATGAGACACAAAATATAGATATTGAATAATCTTTGGCTTTAGCTTTATTAGACACAATTTATATCTTATTATTTGAGATTTGACAATGGTCTCTTAGAAGTCTAAAATGAGTTAGTTAAGCATTATCTAAGAACATAGAAGATGGAAGTTAAAACAACCTTTGTATGATGATTCAAGACTTATAGAGTAAAATCAAGAAAAGAATCTTATATTAAGGTTAGTGTAAGAGAGCTGGCTTTTCCAAGACTTTTCTCTTTCACATTTTTGGCTGATCTATGTTCTGTGATCCTTTCTCATATCCACACATATCTGCTTATCCACTGTCCTATATTGTAAACTTCTTTAAGCTATATACTAATACTTCTAATCATCTGGATATGTTGTTTAACTTCCTTTTCTGGTACTCCCTTGCTCTTCTGCAATGCTCTATAGTCTTCCAAAGTTTACTAGTATCATCTACTCATCTGCTTTCCCATACTCTGGAAGTATTTACTAAGCATTTTACTTTCTTCCAATTTAGTCTTTCTATTGTGAACTGTTTCTGATTACTTAAGTATCATCATTCCTTCCTTTGATTAGCTCTAAGATTATTGAATTATAACATCTATATAATAACAGGTCCATTCTAATGTGTCAAAATTCTGTTTACATAAGCAAGAAATCTTATATTAGGGTTAATACAAGAGAACTCAATAGAGAACTCTGTACAAGATCATCTACCTTATATACTAAACCCTAATGGTCCATGCTGCTACTACTTTAGCCTACCCTAAAGACTATGTGTTCACCTTAAGGTCAACATATATTGCATATGTTGTATAATAGCATCCTTTTCTGTGATCTCATGACTTGTGACTATTACTGTAACTGTGCCATCTAATGTGACTGATGTGTGATGTTACTTCTAACTCTAACCCTAGATCCAAAAATAGAAAAAAAATCAAACAGAAAAAAAGGAGATTAAATAAAAAAGCTAGAGTCTAGGCTTTGCAAATCTGACAATAGAGTAGTTGTCACCTTTGAGAATCCCCATTCTATTCTCTTAGAATTTTCTGGAGATTTGAAGTACTTTGCTTTTCTGTCTAGTTGCCTTAATAGTTAGTATAAGAAAACTTAATAGAGTTCCAAGTACAAAGTGTCTACCTTATATACACTAGGCTAATAGTCTATATTACACTAAATCTATTCTATCCTAAAAAGCATATGTTATTCATAAGGTTAACATATAGTGAACATACTGTATAATATCATTGTTCTAAAATCTTCTATGTTCTTCTGTAACACATGATCATGTGACAGTGACAGTGACATATAATATCATACTAATCTTAACCCTAAGTCCAAAAATAAGAACATAAATATAAAATAAAATAAAATGAGAAAAGAAATAAAGATAAATAGAGTCCACCATCTTCAACTCTAACACTTTGGCATCAGCTTGTGTGTTACATCTTTATAAGTCATACTGGTCATATATTTTGGATAAAATACTTGGAAATATGAGGATAGCTAAGTCTACCAGAAGATAAGAGACATATTATCACTAACACTGGAAGTTTTAGTCAATTTTCAGAATGAGGCTTACAGTATAAACTACTAGTTTATATATTAAGTATGCTATCTAGAATAGTTATTTAAAATAGAGACCACTAAGCATTACTCTAGTCAGATTCTTGTATGTCAAAAATAGAGATTTATAAAGTTGGCAGGAGTCTAGTGAGAACATCTAAGGTAAAATAAAGATGAGTAATCAACATTAGAAAGAATTAGAAAGTACAAATAAAAAAGAGGCATTATCTATGAGTTGAGATAGATATGGCTAGATTTGGATATAAGGAGCTTATATATTATACTAGTTACATATTTCTAACAAGACCTTTGAGTGGTCAGGATAGGAGAAAGAACTGCCAATACTGAAAGATAACTAGTTTTTAGTCAATTTTCAAGATAAGGAATTACAGTATAACTATTTAACTTATATACTAAGTACTTTGCCTAAGATAGTAACTATAGAATGAGGATCTGTAAATTATTACTCTGGATCTAAATAGTTCTTAAATATTGGAAGAAATTTCTATAGAGATGCTAGTCTAGTAAGAATATTTAAGGAGGATTGATACAAAATAAAAAGAGTTAATTTTTACCAGATGAGTTTTGGAATGTATGAATCAAAGAGAGTATGTTAATCATGAAATAGTATGACTTAAGATCTTGAGTAAGAACAAAAAACAACTCTTGTATTGAGTAACACAAGAAAACTTGATAGAGTTCCCAGTATAAGATAGTCTACCTTATATACTTCAGACTGTGGTCTGTTCCACATACTATAACTAATCTATCCTAATGTCTATATACTTTCCATAAGACCAACATGTTATTACCATGCTATATAACATCATCTATTCTAGAATCTTTTATATCTTTCTCTTCTGTCACATGATTGTGACCTGTGACCGTGACATATGTGACTACCATGTGACATGTGTAACTATCACTCATGATATTACATCACACCTTTTACTTAAGTTCAAAATAAAGAAAAAGAAAAAGAAACTCAAAATAAAATAAAGAAAAATAATAAAATAAAGTCAAGTCCACTGTTCACAACTCTGACATAAAGGGGTATAGGTGACTGGATTAGTATATGACAGAGATTTTAAGATTCTCATGATCCATCCAGACTTCAAATTTTTCTGTAGCATCTAACAGATATTGTCTTCATTTTGTTAGAGCTTCTACTATTGCCAATACTTTGTTATAAATCTTGTAATTCCTTTCCACCAGTTGTATTATTCTGGATAAGAATACTATAGGTTTCCATTTCCCTTTTTGTTCTTAGGACAAGACTTCTCCTATTGCATATCCTGAAATATCTATTTCTACTCTGAATTTACCATCTCTTTTCAGAAGGGAGAGTACTGGTTGACTTGTGATCTTGTCTTTGAGTTCTTCAAATACTTCTTAATGTTCCTCTGTCTAATCCCATTCCTTTTTTTCTTTAAGTTCATTAAAAGGTCTTGCTGTATGACTGAAGTTCTTGATAAACTACCAGTAAAAGTTTGTAAATCCTAAAAAGCTTTCAACTTCTTTGATTTTGGTTGGTATTTTCTATTCTTTTACAGCTTTGACTTTCTCATTCTCCATTTGAACTTGTCCTCATCCAATGACTACTCCAAGGATTGGAATTTCTTCTATGTTGAAATTGTATTTTGACTGTTTGAAATATAGGTTGTGTTTCTCTGCTATCTTCAAAAATCAAATTGTCTGTTCTTCTAGTTTCTTTATTGTCTTTGTTAGAATCACAAAGTCATTCATATAGTTGGCTAGTATTCCTTCATGTAACAATTCTCAAAAGATACTGTTTATCATCCTTTTCACAATCCAAAATACATAACTTGAGGTTCAAATAAGCTCTTGTTTTTTAAGAAAGCTGCCTTCCATTTGTCTCCTTTCTTGATCCATACATTGTTATATCCCCAAATAAGATCCAACTTGTTGAAGTATTGAACCTCTTTCAACTTGTTAATAACTTCTCCAATCAAAGGTAATAGTGTTTTGTCCTTTATTGTTATCTGGTTCAATTTTCTGTAATTTTGTACCAATCATAATAATCCATCCTTCCTTGGAATATAAAAGCATGGTATGACATATTTTGACTTTGATTCTACTATTAGTCCTACCTTCAGTTGTTTGTCCAACTATTGATTTAATGCTTCTTCTTCCTTTATTATCATTGCATAAGTCTTCACATTAAGTTCTGTTGGTGCTTCTTCTGTTAAATTGATCTTGTGGTCCCATTCTTGTCTTTCTGGTAATTTCTCAAATTTCTTTTTGTTAATCAAATGGGTAAAGTGTTGAATATAGTTTAGGAAATCTTCTAGATTCATTGGATCTAGTTCTTTCTCTATTTCCTGTTGGTCCTTGTTGTTTATTTCCATTGCCTGTATTCTTCTAGTTTTGAACTTGATATTCTGATGTTTCATCTGACATGAACCTGGGCATCTTGTAAATCATATCTTGCCCTTTTTCTAGTTCACTTCTAGGTTGTGTTTGACCAACCAATTGTGTCCCAAAAACATGTCTGTTCTGTTTAAGTCTGTTACTGCTGCTTCAATGTATTCTTTATGCCCATTTATTTTGACTTCCAGTGATGCCACTTTCATTACATCTCCATTCTTGGTTCTATCTGTGTTGTATACCCTAAATAAAAGGTTGATTAGTCTGGTTTGTATTCTCTTATCTTTAACCAGCTGTTTGTCAATCCCTGTGTGAGTGCATCCAGAATCCACCAGTGCCTCTATTTTTAATTTCTTTCAATTCTTCATTTTGATGTCTGCTTACATATTTAACTTTCTCTTCTTATTGTTCCATTAGTGTGGAATAACATATCAATTATGAGTTTTAGTTACATCAATCTCTTGTATCATGCCTACTCAAGATCTTTTTCAAAATCCTTCTGCTTGTCTTCTTCTTCAGTATTTGTGTCCTTATCTTCTTGAACACTCTACTTCTTTATCTTTTGCTTTGTTCTACAATCTCTGGTAATGTGCCCTGTTCATTCACATTCATAATATTTCTAAGTGTTCTTTTCTTTCTTTGGCTTTTGGCAATCTTTTTTCACATGTCTATAAATCTTGCAATTGAAACACTTAGATTTTATGTCTTTGTTGAGGTTCTCTTTTGCCTTTCCAATATCCATGGGCATTTCTTGCTCTCCATATGTTGTTCCTGTTTCTGTTTGATAATTGTGATGTTCTTCCATAGACTCATATCCTTGTCCAACTGATGTTATTACCACCTTCCACTCCTTGAGTGTCTCTGGTAAAGCAATTAGTAGATATTCTAGTATTGTCTTGATTATGTCTGTTTGTACATTCTTCTTTAATAAGAAGATCACATGTAGTTCATCTGTGTTTGCCTTCATGGCCAGAGCTTCAAATTCTATCATAAAGTCCACTGTATTCTTCTTCCCTTGTTTGAAAGTTTTGATCTTCTATTCTGCATTTGCAGCTTTAGTCTTATCACTGAACATTGTCTTGATTTCTCATACAAATTTATTTCAGTCTTGGGTTCCTATTTCTTTGTCTAACTCATTGAGTTTCTTCTATGCATAAATGCCTGCTATGCCTCCTCTAAGGTGAACAAGGATCACTATGATTCTATCATCAGTCTCCATGATCCTGTTACTCTTGAGTAATAATCTTATCTCTCTCCACCAGTCCTCAAATTTTGTTCTGTTCCCATTGAACCATCCTGGATCTGGGACCATGTTCTTAGGCACTCTGGCCTGTTGTCAAGTTTACAGATAGTGGACTTAGTGTTTTCTATATTTTACTTTTCATTTTTATTTTCATTCAGTTTTATTTTCTATTTTCTATTTTTAGAACAGCTAGGGTTAGGACTGATTGGTCACGCTGTCACATCCGTCACAACCTGATGGTGTAGTCACAAGACAGATCACGAGACTTGGGAGAATTTAGTAGAAGATTCAAGAACAGATGATGTCATACAACATAGATACCACATGTTGGCCTCATGGACTACACATGGTTGTTTAGGGTAGGGTGTGCAGTAGTTAGCATGGACCATCTGTAGGACTATATAAGATAGACTAGTTTGTAGAAGAGTTCTCTATTGAGTTCTCTTGTGTTACTCAATACAAGAGTTGTTCTATTGTTCAAACCTAAGAACTTTAGTTCATAACACCTGTCCATTGTTCTTCTATATTGGTACTAGTGCTGTTGATATTTCATCTGTATATCCTGTTGTTCTTCCTGAGACTTCATTCATGATCTGCAAAAATTCTAGTCATTCTAATAATGCTTCTCTATTGTTGTTTTGATATCAACTTGTCTTGTTACTCATGGACACCTCTGTACTCTCCTTTTGCAAGATGAGCCTGCCAATGCTTTACCAAATGTTATGATCTTAAGCTTGGCTCAGATTGCAACTCAGGTAAAGACTTGAATAAGAGTGAAGGATATGATCAATTGGTAAAGTGTAAGGATACAGAAATGTATCTACACTATATATACCTATGAACCATGAGGAAACCATATGTCCACAACAATACAATACATGAGGATAACAGAAGGTGTTAATAAAGAAACAATGCCTACTACATAAGGTGCTGACTGATACAACCTTCAGTGTAGCTGATCATTGTATTATTTCCTAGACCCTACAAGACACAATAAAATCATGCTGAAGACATAAGAAGATGATCATAACATCTACTAGCTTCTACCTTACATCAAGCATAGCTCCAATTCTTACAGGTTGGGCTATGTTTCTCTTTTTGCTCTTCACCAAGTTCTAGAGGAATTTTCCTGCTCTGCAGTACTCATTAACAAGCTCTTAAAGTGCCTTTTCAATGGTACTTAGAACCCTACTGTATATAGAATTTCCCCTTTTGCTAGTAGTGACACCTTCATAGGAGATACACCATTATTTGATTGTAATGTATTTCATGTAAAATGGTAAAAAAATCAATAATATATACTAATAACCTACTATGATAGACTGGGTACAAGAGGTTCTCACCCCCTATCTTCACTATGTCCTCCCTACAGTTATTTTTGGCTTGCTTTTTTTAGCATTCTTTGATAACTATGATCTAGCCTCTTTCTCTAGGAAGATCTTGAAAACCTCCTTTCTTTTGGCTCTTGCTGGTAGAAAAATCTTAACACTATTCAAGACATTGAACCCTTATATCAGAATTTCCAGCTAAAGTTTTTTTCACTCCTTCTCTTGCTATCTCTTGGCCTTTTTCTCCTCATGTTACTTTTATACAGCCTCTCTTCTTGCCCTAGCCTCTGCTACTAGCCTTGTTTTCTCAGCTGCCTACTTGGCATGTCATACCCTTGCTATCTCTTCAAGGCAAGCTTGGAGCTGCTCCTCCTTCTTGTGTTGTCTCCTCATCTTATGCTCAAGAATTTGAGCATCAATTTCTGAGATAGTGTAAAATTATAGAGAAAACATAATAGTAAAAAAGAAGAAGTAAAAAATTTCTTCTTTTATATTAACTTAGACAATATTATAGGTTTCTCCAGTAAACTGAATAAGACTTCTCAAAGACTCAGTTGTAAAGAGATAATACTATTATATACTAAGTTCACATAATCAAAGCTCATCCTCTACAGCAGTATTTATCCATCTAAACACTGACAAAAGCCCATCTTCCATGATAGCCCTATTTTCATAGCATGTTTCTATGACAGTGTTATACTCAAACTCAAACCCCACAAGTACTTTGTCTTCTATAACAGAAGTACTTTTATCCAACTTAGTCTTTCATAGCAGAGATAGTCCTTTCTAATCCTTTTCAGTGTTTTACCACTAGAATCTCTACTTGAGGCTATATACTGAAACTGTCAGAAATCTTTTTAGTAGACTTGGTTATTTTTATTTTTC
>Ga0157359_1000152_pt1 | contig 21961 bp, 33 predicted proteins | sample AttcapACBM3_FD_111482 | JGI IMG/M metagenome (GOLD analysis project Ga0157359, IMG submission 111482) | Fungus gardens microbial communities from leaf cutter ant in Botucatu, State of São Paulo, Brazil - Atta capiguara ACBM3 | ecosystem: Host-associated > Fungi > Mycelium > Unclassified ...
AGAACCGGAAACTACAGAATGAAATCAAGCGTTACCTTGCGGCGGACAAGTGTGCTGTTGCTCCTGTTCCCCCTGATGCTGCTGACAGGCTGCGCGACGCAGCAAAAGCCGCTGGTGGAGTACAGGACAGTGAATCAGCCAAAGGTGCCACTGCCCGCTGACCTTACCAGCCCGATTGTGGTCCCTCAGCCTCCAGCACCGATGATGTTCGGTGACAGCGTGTCGCTGAACGCAGAGCTTTATGGCGCTCTGGGGCAGTGCAACATTGATCGCGCCGCCATTCGTAAAATCGAGTCAACCAGATAGGTAAATATATGAGCGAAGCAAAACCGCAGGACGGCAGCACCGTTAAGGGCTATCGGACTCTCTCTTATGGTGAAATCGGCAAGATGAATCAGTTCAAAGAGCTGAGTCGCCAGTTCATTGCTTTGTTGATGGAGCATCGTAACGATATGCAGTCAGACCCAAACCTGCAGAACTCGCAGGAAAACTGGGAAGCGCATGAATGGTTGCGCGAAGCACATAAGGATATGCAGCGTGCCTGTATGGCCGCGTGTCGGGCTGTAGCCCGTCCAGACTCAGACTGCTGAGTTCATTACAAGGCGCATTTTCGAGTGCGCCTGATGATGATTTTTTCTTCCTTAAGAACATTCTTAACGCTAACGTAATACCTCAAACAAAAGAGAGGTAACTAAATGTTAGAAAACTACTACCGCGATCAACATGGCATTAAGACTGACGATGAGCAAAAACGTTTGGTGGCTGTTAAAGCTGCTTTGGAAGTAATTAAGGCTGCTGCGGAAAATGACTCTGTTTATTTAACAACAGCTTACATCCAGACTGACCTTGCTAAAACGGCTGATGCAATACAGGAAGCGTTAAAAAGTAATTAAATCTAGCCGCCTCCGGGCGGTTTTTTATTGGAGTAGATATGACATATCAAACCGAACAACAACGTAAGCGCCAGCGCGAGGAAGAAGAACGTCGTCGCCGTCACCAAAGCAACACCGGCTCAAGCAGCGATCTGATGAACCCGATCAACCCTATCAGCCCTATTTACGTTGGCAATGACTACAGCAGCTCAAACAGCTCTGATTCATGCAGTAACAGCTATGACTCAGGTAGTTCGCCAGATGGTGGCGGCAACTGTGGCTCTGACTGATTGTAATTATTAAAATCATCTGCTGATGGGGCTGATACTTCTTTTTCATAACTCATCGTCAAGCTAGAATGCCTCCTTATCTTTGAGGAGGATGCAATGAAAAAATTCTGGATAGGGATCACTATTTCAATAATTTATATGATTCTATTGCTTCTGACCATTTATGGGCTTCACTTGAGCCCTATGGGAAGCTGGAATGAGTTTGGCGATTTTTTGGCTGGTGCTTTTTCTCCATTAGCATTTCTATGGTTAATTTTAGGTTATCTTCAGCAACAAAAAGAGCTTCAGCAAAATACTAGAGCTTTAGAAATACAAGCTGAAGAGTTAAAAAATTCTGTAGAGCAATACAAAGAAATGGTTAGGGTTGCAAATGAGCAGCTAGAAGCAGACAGAATGATGGCTTTACAGCAAAATGAGTTGCTGGAATTAGAAAATAAACCTGACATTTCGTTTAGCGCCTTTGGCTGGTTAATGAGTGCAGGCAATGTTCTTACTTACCACTGGCCTATGCATAATCATGGAAGAGAGGCCAGAAATGTTAATGTGAAGTTTACTCCTCCGCTTGGAAAATGGACGGAACTAAAATGGAAGAAGGTTGCTGATGAAGAAATAAGACTTCCAAAAATAGATATAAAAAAAGAAGATATCCCCGAAGATCTTATTGTGATGATTAGCTTTGAGAGTGTGTTCAAAAAGAAGTATTTTAAAATTTATGAGCTAAAAATAGATGAAAATATGAAATACAATGTCATATCAGAAGATGATATTTAACCTGCTTTTTTAATTTGGATATTTGCTAATGCTAACCGCCATCAGGCGGTTTTTTATGGAGTGAATATGGCATCCAATTCACCCTGGCATAACCTCTACAACTCTAAGCGTTGGTATCGCCTGCGCTATTACCAACTGCAAAAGCAGCCGTTATGTGAGTTTCACCTCAGGCGTAAACAAGTGGTGTCAGCTTCCATCGTTGACCACATCACGCCACATAAAGGCGATGTTGCGCTTTTCCATGATCCTGACAATCTTCAGTCACTTTGCAAGCGCTGTCATGACTCCGTGAAGCAGCGTCTGGAGAATGGCGGAACAGTGACTGAGTTCGACGATGATGGCCGCGTTATCTGGTAACAGGAGAAATGAATGAAAGACCTGAAGATAGAGTACAGAGACGGCAAGTTGATTGAGTTTAGTATCGACGGCATTCAGTTCAATTCGGTTACAGCCATCGGGTTTAATCATGAAGTGGGCGAAACCATGCCATCTGTGACCATGTCGATCCCGATTGGTATCGGTAAAAACTTGATACCTGCCAGCCTGTCACGCGAGAACCTGCAAATTATCGAGAAGTGATAATCAATATCATTTGAATTCAGCCGACGGTACCAATTCGATGCGCCGATGCTCATTTGATCGCTATTATCATTACCTTTGAGGCAGGGACGGGGGGAGGGGTAAAACTCTGGCAGCAAAATCTTAAAGACCGCGCCCTCAGTTTCTTTTTTAAAAACGTCCAGAAAAAAAGGAAAAAGTAATGGCACAGCGAGGCAGAAAGTCTCTGGCTGCGACGTCTGCTGTCTCGCTGCCAGCTCTGGCTGAAAGCAGGTTGCAGCCGTCAATTCATCTCAGCGACCCCGAGATTAACGTGTGGGTCAGGCTGGTAAATGACAATCCGGCAAGTTCGTTTACAGAAACACACCGCGACATGATGGAAATGTACTGCCGCCATGTCGTTCAGTCGCGATTGCTGACAATGCAGATTGACGAATTCGAGCTTGAGTGGCTATCGCGTGAAGACGGCCTGAAGCGCTATGACAAACTGCTCACCATGCGTGAGCGGGAAGTCCGCTCTGCATCATCACTGGCAACCCGGCTCAGAATTACCCGGCAGGCAACCGCCGATCCTAAAACGGTGGGCCGTGCAAACAACAATCTTGCACGAGATAAAAAGCCCTGGGAGATTGACTGAGGCTCTTAGCTGATGGTTAAAAAAACTCTGACAAGAGCTGAAAGAAATATTGCCTGGTGTGAAAAGCACATCCTGATCCCTGAAGGAAAGTTTGTAGGTCAGCCGCTGAAGATGGCCCCTTTTATGAAGGATGACTTCAGGGCGATTTTCGATAACGTTCACGGTACCCGGCGCGGCATTATCACCAGGGGGCGTAAGAACGCCAAAACTGTTGAAACTGCCATGCTGATGCTGCTCTACCTTGTAGGGCCTGAAGCCGCCCATAACTCACAGCTTTATTCTGCAGCCCGCTCCCGCGATCAGGCAGCAATCTTGTTCAATCTGGCATCAAAAATGTGTCGTATGAACCCTGTGCTCATGCAATACGTTGCCATAAAAGACTCAGCAAAAGAGATTCATTGTCCGGACCTCGGTTCCTATTATCGTGCCCTCAGCGCAGAGGCAACCACGGCATATGGTTTTTCACCGCGTTTCGTTGCACATGATGAGCTGGGTCAGGTTCGTGGGCCGCGTGATCCCTTGTATGAGGCTCTGGAAACTGCAACAGCAGCCCAGGAAAATCCTATATCCATCATCATCAGTACGCAGGCACCTGACGCAAGTGACCTGCTCAGCCTGCTGATTGATGACGGACTGACTGGCGCTGACCCACGAACGGTGGTCAGGATGGATACCGCGCCCGAAGATATTGACCCTTTCTCAGTAGAAGCTATCCGTTTAGCCAATCCCGCCTTTGATGTCTTCATGAATCAACAGGAAGTGTTGGACATGGCCGCAAGTGCCAAACGCCTGCCGTCACGACAGGCTGAATTTGAAAACCTCGTACTCAACCGGCGTGTTGAGGCTAAAAGCCCCTTTGTCAGCCAGACCGTCTGGCACATGAACAAAGAAGAGCCGGATGATCTGAACGGAGTCACCGTCTGGGGCGGTCTGGACCTGTCGAGCGTGTCTGACCTGACGGCGCTGGTACTGACTTCTGCCAAAGGTGATGTTCACAGTAAGTTCTGGCTTCCTGCTGAGGGGCTGGCTGACAAGGCGCGTAACGACCGCGTGCCATACGACATATGGGCGAAACAGGGCTACCTGAACACGACACCGGGCAAGGCAATTGAGTATGCCTTTATCGCAAAAGAGCTGAGAAAGCTTTTTGACAACTGCAACGTCAGGGCAATCGCTTTTGACCGCTACAACATGCGCTTTCTTCGCCCGCATCTGATTGATGCCGGGTTTACCGAATCTGAGCTTGAGCGATTTGTGGAGTTTGGTCAGGGGTTTGTTTCTATGTCTCCCGCGCTGCGCGAACTGGAAACAAAACTTCTTGGTGCTCAGCTGAAGCATGGTAACCACCCGATTCTGGAAATGTGCGCCAAAAACGCAACTGTCATCACCGACCCCGCAGGCAACCGAAAGTTTGTTAAGGGTAAATCCAGCGGAAGAATAGATGGCATGGTTGCGCTGGCGATGTCGATTGGTGCGCAGAACAGTGATGAGGTGGAAGAGCAGGGCGACGTTGACGACTTCATCTATAACTTTTTGAGCGTTTAAAATGGCAGATACCGATTACAGCATTGACCTGCGAACGCGGTCGCCTTTCTGGGCGCGTATGGCCTCCATTCTGACCGGTGGACGCCTAGTGACCCCAGATAGTGGTTCACAGATGGCAGGAACGTCCGCACACGGCGTGGTGGGCGATTCTGTTGTTACCGACGAACGCAATATGCAGATCAGCACCGTTTGGGCGTGCATCCGCTTAATTTCCACAGTCACGGCATCCCTCCCTCTGGATGTTTTTGAAACGGTGAGCGATCAGCGCCAGAAGGTCGGAAATGACAACCCGCTGGCGCGACTGCTGAGATTCAGGCCAAACAATTTTATGACGGCGCTTGAGTTTCGCGAGGCCATGACAATGCAGCTCTGCGCGTACGGAAATGCCTACGCGCATGTTGAGCGAAACAGCGTGGGCGATGTGATCAGCATGGTTCCGCTGATGAGTGCCAATATGGATGTGCGCCTCAGCGATAACGGTAAAACCGTTATTTACCGCTACAAGCGTGACAGCGAATATGCCGAGTTCAGGACTAAAGAAATCTTCCATCTGAAAGGTTTTGGCTTCAATGGTCTGGTTGGCCTGTCGCCTCTGGCCTTCAGTGCGAAATCGGCCGGCGTTGCAATAGCGATGGAAGATAATCAGCGTGAGTTCTTCGCCAACGGTGCCAAGTCCCCGCAGATACTGATGACTGACGGTAAGGTGCTGACCAAAGAGCAGCGCGGGCAGCTCGAGGAAAACTTTAAAGAGATCGCTGGTGGCCCGGTTAAAAAGCGTCTCTGGATTCTGGAAAGCGGCTTTACCACTCAGTCAATTGGCGTTTCTCCTCAGGATTCAGAAATTCTGGCGGCACGTAAGTTTCAGGTGGCAGAGCTGGCGCGATTTTACGGTGTTCCCCCGCATCTGGTCGGGGATGTTGATAAATCCACCTCGTGGGGCAGCGGGATTGAGCAGCAGAATCTGGGGTTTCTGCAGTACACGCTGAAACCCTATCTGGATCGTTGGGAATACAGCATTGAGCGATGGCTGGTCAAAGATGCCGAGCAGGGCAGGATTCATGCCGAGCATAATCTGGATGGCCTGCTGCGCGGTGATTCTGCCAGTCGCGCCACCTTCATGCAGATCATGGTTAATACCGGCATCCGCACGGTGAACGAAGTTCGAAGGCTGGACAACCTGCCGCCTCTCCCCGGCGGTGGTGTGGCAACCCGTCAGTCACAAAACATACCCATTACCGACCTCGGCACAAACACTAAGCCCCGCACTGACGGGGCTTAATTTTTATGGGGGCTTAAATGCCGGACATTCAGAAAACGCTGTCCTTTAACCAGGCGGAAATCAAGTTTGCAGGCGATGGCAGTCAGGGAATTTTTGAAGGCTACGCCTCTGTGTTTAACAACACTGATTCTGACGGCGACATTATTCTTCCCGGCGCTTTCAAAAACACGCTGGCCACGCAAAGCCGCAAGGTGGCGATGTTCTTTAATCACCGCACTTTTGAAGTGCCGGTTGGTAAGTGGGAGACGCTGGAAGAGGATGAAAAAGGGCTTTTTGTCCGGGGTCAGTTAACGCCGGGCCTGAGCGCTTCATCTGATCTCAAAGCAGCGATGCAGCACGGCACCGTTGAGGGTATGTCAGTCGGATTTTCCGTATCAAAAGACGATTACAGCATCGGTACTACGGGAATGATCTTTAAAAACATCTCCTATCTGCGGGAGATCAGCGTCTGCACCTTCCCGGCTAACGAGCTTGCTGGCGTGTCTGCCATGAAGAGCATCGAAACAATCAAAACCATTCGAGACGCGGAAGCTTTCCTGAGGGATTCAGCAGGGCTTTCGCGTGCAGAAGCACAGGCATTTCTTGCCAGTGTTAAGTCCGCAGGTCGGAGCGAGTCCGATAGCGGCGACATTGACGCGCTTGCACAGCGCATAACTTCCTTTGCCGCTAACCTGCGGAACGCATAACGGAGCATTACATGTCTGAATTAGCCACTCTTGAAAAAGCGATTGAGAGTTCACAGAAAGAAGTGAAACAGCTCATCGAAGAACAGCGTAAATCCATCAACGAAAACGGCCAGATTAACCAGCAGCTTCAGACTGACCTGGCAAAAGCACAGGATGAGCTGAAGACCACTGGCACCCGCCTGTTTGATCTTGAGCAGAAGCTGGCAGGCAACTCACCTGATCAGACCGCTCAGAAGTCATTTGCCGAGCGTGTCTCTGAAGACCTGATCAAAGGCTGGGATGGCTCACGTACCAAAGCCAAAGTGACCAGCTTTGATAAGGCGATCGGTTCCGGCAGCACCTCTGCCGGTAGCCTCGTTCTGCCACAGCAGAATCCGGGCATTCTTATGCCTGGCCTGCGTCGTCTGACAGTTCGTGACCTGCTGTCACAGGGCCGCATCTCCAGCAATGCCCTTGAATATGTTCGCGAGAACGTATTTACCAATGCGGCAGCGCCGGTAGCTGAAGGCACGCTGAAGCCTGAGAGCAACATCACCTTCACTAAAGAAACCGCGAACGTGAAAACCATCGCGCACTGGATTCAGGCATCACGTCAGATTATGGATGATGCGCCCGCCCTGCAGTCTTACATCAACTCCCGCATGATGTACGGTCTGGCGCTGGTGGAAGAAAATCAGATGCTTAACGGTGACGGCACCGGTGACAACCTTCAGGGGCTGAACGTGGTCGCTAACGACTATGAAGTAGCACTCAATGCCACTGGTGACACCGGGGCTGACGTTCTGGCGCACGCTATCTATCAGGTGTCGCTGAGCGAGTTTGAAGCGGACGGTATCGTGCTTAACCCGGCTGACTGGCACCGCATCGCGCTGCTGAAGGATGCCAACGGCAACTATATCCTCGGCGGTCCGCAGGCTTTCGCTTCGAAAGTACTGTGGGGTCTGCCTGTTGTTTCGACGACCGCTCAGGCAGCAGGTAAGTTCACAGTCGGCGCGTTTGGCCTGGCTTCTCAGGTGTGGGACCGCATGGACGCTACCGTTGAAATCAGCAATCAGGATCGCGATAACTTCGTGAAAAATATGCTGACCATTCTGTGTGAAGAGCGTCTGGCGCTTGCGCACTACCGTCCTGCCGCCATTGTGACCGGCGATATCACCGTTGCCGCTGGCGGCGCATAACTGAAGGGCGCGGTCAGCAATGGCCGCGTTTACAGACATGAAGATTAAAGCCCTGCGTATGTTCTCACACTTTCATCTTGGCACTGTTTCTCAGGGCGAGATCAAGGTGGTTAAAAAAGAAATCGGTGAGGCTCTGGTCGGGCTGCATCTGGCTGAAGCGCTGGAAGATGCCTCACCAGAGGAAAATTCCTCCAGACCTGCAAAAAAGGTGGTGAAAGGTGGAAATAAGCCCGCAGCAGGTGGCTCTGATAAAGACACACCTGAGAGTTGATCACGACGACGAAGACGACCTGATTAAGGGGTATGCCGCAGCGTCAGTTGACTTCGTCGAGCATTACTGTGACGGCACTCTGGTTGTACAGCTTACGCCCCCTGAAGAGAACGAAGAGCCTCCGCGCGAGGTTCTTTTTTCTTCCGGCATCTGGCAGGCGATGCTGCTGCTTATCGGGCATTACTATGCAAACCGTGAAGCAAGCGGGCAGAGCCAGTCTGATATCCCGTTTGGTGTGGAGGCGTTGTTATACCGGCACCGTAAGTGGCACTGATGGCCTGTTCAGGATGCCAGAAGCGTCGCGAATGGCTTAAAAAAATGGTGGCACTCGCTAATGACAGAATTACAGGAAAGCCTGCTGGCAACCACACTGGAGATGCTGGCAGAGAGTCTTCATCAGGTCGCACAGGGGATGAAGTTGCAGAGCGAAGCGATAAACCGCCTGGCTGAATCAAACGAGGCGCTTGCTGCCGTGGTTTATCAGTCAGTCATTGATGTTTCAGACAATGACATGCCAGCGCCGACATATCTTAGCGGGGCGACTAAGGGGTGATTATGCAGTCCGGAAAATTACGTCACCGCGTCTCGCTCCAGAAGCCTGTCAAAACCCAGAACCCTTCAACGGGGGCTGTCGTTAATTCCTGGCAGGAAATAGCAAAGCTGTGGGCGGAGGTTGCCCCACTGTCTGCACGGGAGTTTGTAGCAGCACAGGCCTCACAGAGTGAAGTAACCACACGTATCACCATTCGCTTTCGAAGCGATGTGACACCCAAGCATCGCATCGTTTACGCCGGGAAAATCTTTAACATTGAAGGTGTTCTGGCTGACGATAAAAGCGGTCGTGACTACCTGACGCTTCCGTGCTCAGAGGGCGTGAATGATGGATGATGGCGTTGATTTTAACCTGACGGGCATGGATTCACTGCTGGGCAAGCTGAGTGAAATCAGCGATGACCTCAGGCGAAAGGGTGGCAGGGCCGCACTGCGTCGTGCCGGAAATGTTATTGCTGACAAAGCCAGAGCAAATGCCCGGCAGCTGGATGATATCTCAACGGGAAGGAGTATCGCGAATAACGTTGCGCTTCGCTGGAACGGAAGGCTGTTCAAACAGACGGGAAACCTCGGGTTTCGCATTGGCGTTGCGCACGGCGCGGTTCTGCAAAAGCTCCCCGACAAAAGCGTGAATGCACCTACACCCCACTGGCGGCTGCTTGAGTTCGGCACGGAAAAAATGAAGGCGCAGCCATTCATGCGCCCGGCTGCCGAAAGCAGTATCGATCAGGTCGTTAATACCTTTGGCACCGAGTACGAACTGGCAATTGACCGGGCAATTAAACGCGCCCGTAAGAAGGGGCAGTCACCGTGATAGCACCCATTTTTCCCATCTGCAGCGCCAGTCCTGAAGTTAATTCTTTGATAGGTGGTGAAAGCCTGCGCCTGTATCCCTTTGGTCAGCAAGATGACGATGTCACTTACCCCTATGCTGTCTGGCAGAACATTACTGGTGAGCCGGAGAATTACCTGGCTCAGCGCCCAGATACGGATACGTTCACGCTTCAGGTTGATGTTTATGCTGATACACCAGAAGAAGCGATTGCTGTGGCCGCAGCGCTGCGTGATGCCATAGAACCCCACGCCTACATTACCCGATGGGGCGATCAAACCCGCGACAATATAACCAGGCGATACCGGTACTCATTCGATGTTGACTGGATAGTGCCGCGCTGACTGAACTATTCACCCACCGGCCCTGTGCTGGTTTTTTTATAACCGGAGATAACAATGTCTGTACTGACGCAAGGCACACAGCTTTTTGTGCTCGCAAAAGGCGCGGTGAGCGAAATTGAGTGCATTACTGCATTTTCACCCGGCAGTAACCCTGCCGACCAGATTGAAGATACCTGTCTTTCCGAGCGACTTGATCGGACCTATAAGCGTGGACTGCGCACGCCAGGTGCGGCATCCCTGACGCTGAATGCGGACCCGAAAAACACCAGTCACATCATGCTTTATAACCTGTCTATTTCTGATGCTGAAGATGATCAGGACCTGACATTTGCTATCGGCTGGTCAGATGGCACCGCTTCGCCAACTGCCGCTGCTAATGGCGCTGCTGGTGCAGTAGACGGGCTGACGCTGCCTGACAGCCGCACATGGTTTGTGTTCAAAGGTTATGTCTCCGACTTCCCTTTTGATTTCGCTGCCAACACGGTCGTCTCTTCTTCTGCTTCCATTCAGCGTTCTGGCTCTGCTGTATGGGTGCCTAAAGCCGCTGCCTCTGCCTGATTTCAGGGGCGATTCTGCCCCTGATTTATTAACGGAATAAACGATGAAATTGACACTCGATACGCTGAAAACCGCCGGTGCCTTTACCGGGCGTCCGGTCGAGAAAGAAATCAGCTGGAAGCAGGGCGACAAAGAGTTTACCGCGACCGTGTATGTGCGCCCGATGGGCTATCACACCGCCACATCTGATGTGCTGGCTATGGGTGGCAAAGTTGATGGTGTGGCAGGCCGCATCGCAGCATCAATCTGTGATGAGTCCGGCAAGCCCGTTTTCACCCCGGCTGACATCACCGGCGAAGCTGACCCGGATCGTGGCTCTCTCGATGGTGCGCTGACCATTGCGCTGCTGGTGGCCATTCAGGAAGTTAACGACCTGGGAAAGACTTCGAGCTCAGCGCCGAAGACGAATTCTGGTGCGAGCTCGTCCTCAACGGCATCGGTGGACGCACCATCGAAGAAGCGCGTGAGACGATCACCTTCAAAGAGTCGCAGCTCTGGGCAAAATACCGGGAACGCTACGGAAGCCTGAACCCCATGATGCGCATCGAGTGGGGCGCAGGGGTGGTGGCAAGTACCATTGCTAACGTGAACCGTGAAGCAAGAACGCCGCCGTTCAGCCCGACCGACTTCACCCTGCACTTCACAAAAGTCACTGCTGCTGATGAGCCGATTTCACTCAATGAAGCCATGACCAGCTGGGGATAACGGATAATCAGTAAATGCTGAATGATAAATGCTTCACATATGTCAAAATTTTCTTTAGGATTATTCCTAACTTTTGGGAATAAGGACATTGGTATGTGGAAAGCATCAATTGTTTGTTCAGTGATTGGATTCATTCAAGGCGTTATTATGGTTTTTGCAGCTGATAGTGCACCTCAGCAAGCAGCAGGCGCAGCTATGGGAATGGCATGGGCTGTTATTCCATATTGCATTTGCCGTGCTATACAGCAATTAAAACCTCAGGAAGTAGTAATAAAACAAGAGGTTGCTAAATGAAGACTATCAAGTTAACAATCTTCTCCGCGATTGTGATGAGTTCGTTTTCAGCGGCTGCCGCTGACTGGATTACTACTTACAATAACGATGAGATGCGTGGAACAGCGCAAAAATTCATTCAAACTGAATCTGATAACGCCGTTGAGTTTGAATTTCCATATAATGGTGGCTCGAAAATGGCCATTGTCTTACGTTCGAAAAAAACGGAGCTAAAAGAAGGGCAGAAACCAGAAGATCTACAACCAAGTGAAGCACTTCTGGTAATAAGTAAAGGTCAATTTTCATGCAATTCTTTTAACGATTGTCATGTGTCGGTTAAGTTTGATGGCGAGAAAATTCAAAAGTTCTCAATGTCAGAATCTGGTAACGGCAATTCGGACGTTATTTTCTTCGATCAGTCCTCATCATTTATCAAAAATCTTAGCTCCCATAAAAAAGTAATTATTGAAGCTGAGTTTTATCAGGCAGGCGCTAAACAGTTTAAGTTCGACTTAGAAGGTTACGCGAGTCCCAAAAATAAATAACTGATTGATGCTTAGTCAAACCCGCTTCGGCGGGTTTTTTTTTGGAGATGATATGGCCAGTAAGTCACTTGGCACCCTGACGATTGACCTGATTGCAAAAGTGGGCGGCTTCGTTTCAGGTATGGACAAGGCTGAGCGTGCCTCTGAAAAGTGGGCTAAGCAGGTCCAGAAGGACGCCGCTGCCAGCTCTGCCGCACTGCTCTCGGTGGGCGCCGCGGTTCAGGCGGCAGCGCTTGCGGCAGGCACGGCCGGTTTCGCTTTGCTTAAATCAACGTCTGAACAGGTAAACGCCACAGACCAGTGGGCGAAGTCGCTGAAGATTTCCACTCAGGAGTTGCTGGCGTGGCAGTTCGCGGCTGAGAAAGCCGGTGTCGCTGGCGACAACATGGCGGACATTTTTAAAGATCTCAGTGATAAAATCGGTGATGCGGTACTGAATAAGTCAGGGGAAGCCGTTGATGCACTTAACTCGCTCGGTCTGTCTGCCGATAAGTTGTCTAAGGTATCACCGGACAAGCAGCTGCTGGCGATTGGCGAGGCGCTGGGTAAAATCAGCACCAACGCAGGCAAAGTCACAATCCTCGAAAGTCTGGGCAATGACCTTTCAAAACTTCTTCCTCTATTCGACAACAACAACGCAAAGCTGACTCAGTTCATTCAGCTGGCGAAAGATTATGGCGTCGCGCCTGACCCGCAATCCATTGATGATCTGATTAAGGTCAACACCCTGTTTCAGGATATGGAGGCGCAGGTAAAAGGGCTGAAGATGGAGATCGCTGCCGGGCTGGCGCACGTTGATCTCAGCCCGCTGAATAACTCTCTCTCAGATATTCATGATGTGCTGACCGATCCACAGGTTCTGCAGGGCATCGCTGACTTGGTCAGCCAGGTGGCACAGCTTGCCGGATGGCTGATTAAGGCTGCGGCGGGCGCAGGTAAACTGGCATCCGCTTCCGGTAACAGGATGGCCGCGCTGGGTAATCGCGTGGATATGGATAATCCTGACCAGATTCAGGCCCGCATAGACTACCTGAACAGCACGACAAAAGGTCGCGGCAACGGAATGTACGATGGCAGCCAGACCTTTCTGGGCTGGATTATGGGCAAGGACGACAGTGTTAAAGCGGTATCTGACGAAATCGCCACGCTTACCGGACGCCTGGCAGAGCTGAATAAGCAGCCTAAAGACATCAAAGTGTCGCCTGACGTCACACCGGGAACAGCTTCTTCACTGCTGGACTTCGGGCTTGATAAGGGAGAAACAAACGGCAAGCCGGCGAAGGTGAAGAAAGACACTGCAGCTGCAAAGCTGGAGTCTGCTTTCAAGGCTACTGAGCGTGGCTATATGCGCCAGATTGAGCTGATTGATACAACCGGCAAAAAGACGGCTGTGGTCACCGAACAACAGAAGCTCCAGTTTGATATTGCTGACGGCAAACTGCAGGGGCTAAACGCCACGCAGCAGAAGCGACTGGAATTTCTTGCGCAGGAAGTTGACCGGCTGAATGAGGTCAAAAAGGCGAATGAGGAAAATGCCAAAATAGCGGCATTCGTTGCAAACCTGCAGGCGCAGAACAGCAATGCAAAGTCATCGCTGAACATCGACGTTCAGGGGGCCGGTCAGGGCGACAAAGAGCGCCAGCGCATGAAGGAACGCCTGAGCATTGAGCGGGAATACCTCGATCAGCAGCGTGAACTGCAGACACAGTATCAGTCTGGTGATATCACCAAATCCCTCTATGAACGTGAAAATAGCGCTATCGGCAGCGCTATGAGCGACCGTCTGAAAATTCAGGAAGACTATTACAAAAGTATGGATGCCATGCAGTCTGACTGGATGAGCGGCGTGAGTGACGGGCTGGCAAACTGGCTGGATACGTCATCCAATTATTCAGCCTCAGCGGCGAGCCTTGTCAGCAGTTCAATGGATAGCGCTCTGGATAACGTATCGTCCATGCTGATGGGTAACAAGGCCAGCTGGAAAGACTGGGCTTCTTCAGTGCTCAGCATGATCGCCAAAGTCGCTTTGCAGATGGCCGCGGTTAATCTGGTGAGTGGCATTGTCAGTTCAGTCGGTGGCGCTGCTGTTGGCGCTGCATCGGCTGGCGGCGGCACAGCAAATAACTCATTCAGCAGCGGTTCCTACAACAACCTTACGCTTAACGCCAAAGGCGGCGTGTATGAGTCTCATGACCTGAGCCAGTACAGCGGATCGGTTGTCAGTTCACCGACGCTGTTTGCCTTCGCTAAAGGGGCCGGTCTGATGGGCGAGGCGGGTCCTGAAGCGATAATGCCGCTGACGCGTGCAGCAGATGGCTCACTGGGTGTGCGTGCGATAGGAAGTGGCGGTGGCAGCGGTGGTACGTCTATTTCTGTCAGCGCACCAGTCACGGTTGAGGGTGGCGGGGCCGGAGAAACCAGCAGCGCCAATACGGCTAATACCGCGCGACAGCTACAGAGCATGATCCAGACTGTACTTTCGGACCGCCTTAAGAAAGAGATACTGCCTGGCGGAATACTTTACCGTGGCGGATAACATTGATGGTGAAAAATGGCGACTGAAACTTTTAGTTGGTGCGTCAGAACGGGGGCGACGGAAGAGGTTAATGTTGCCACGCTTCAGGCCCAGTTCGGTGACGGATATAAGCAGGTGGCCGGTGTCGGGATTAACGATCAGCGTGAGTCATGGCCGGTAACCTGCAGCGGCAGCAAAGCAGAAATGGCGACTGTAAGGGCTTTTCTCAAAGCACACGTCACCGCCTCCTGCTGGTGGGTCAATCCATGGGGAGAGAAAAAGCTTTATCGCGTTAAGTCTGATTCAATCAGGCCCGCCTTCATCAACGGTAATTTCGTGGAAATCAGTTTTACCTTTGAGCAGGCTTTTGCACCGTGACATGTCACGATAACAACAGGGCGCTGATGCGCCCTTTTTTATTGGGTGAAAAATGAGTTTTAACCAGGATATTCAGGCGCTTGAGCCGGGGAGTCTGGTCCAGCTGATTGAGATTGACGGCACAGCGTTCGGGCTTGATACCGTGCTGCGCTTCCATGCCTACAACCTGCCGACAGAAGGCTGGCAGTCGTTTGCAGCGGAAAACCTGCCGTCAATCATCTGGCAGGGCAATGAGTACGATCCGCATCCGTATGAGCTGACCGGCATGGAGATGAGCAGTACCGGTTCACAGCCGACGCCAAAGCTCTCAGTCGGCAACGTGGGTAACTATGTTACTGCGCTCTGCCTGCAGTTTGACGACATGGTAAAGGCGAAGGTGCGCATCCACACCACGCTGGCAAAGTATCTCGATGCGGCAAACTGGACGGCGGGCAATCCAAACGCAAATCCGCAGGAGGAACGCGTTCAGCTGTTCTATGTGAATGCGAAAACCTCCGAGACGCGCGCTCAGGTGGATTTCGAGCTCTGCTCCCCGTTTGATATCCAGAGCCTGCAGCTGCCATCACGCCAGATAACGCCGGTATGTACCTGGTGCATGCGCGGATGGTACCGCACCGGCACGGGCTGCGATTACGCAGGCAACCGTTATTTTACCAAGGACGGCACGGCGACCAGCGACCCGTCAAAAGATGTCTGCGGCGGGCGCATGGCTGACTGCAAAGCACGCTTTGGCGATGACCAGCCACTGCCGTTCGGCGGGTTCCCGGCTGCAAACCTGCAGGGGAAATAACGATGCGCAAAAAGATTCTTGAGAAAATACGCGATCACGTGGCCGCCGAATACCCGAACGAGGCATGCGGTCTGGTCATCCAGTCAGGCCGGACCCAGAACTACATCCCCTGCCGGAATATCGCAGACGCGCCGACAGAGCACTTTACGCTGTCGCCGGAGGATAAGCGGGCAGCGGAAGCACAGGGCGACATCCTGATGGTTATCCATTCACACCCGGACGTGCCGCAGCTCATTCCGTCAGAACATGACAGGGTCCAGTGCGACTTTTCCGGCGTGGAGTGGGGCATCATGTCGTGGCCGGATGGCGACTTCTGCACTATCAGCCCGCGCACTGCCCGCGACTACACGGGCCGACCCTGGCTGATTGGCAGCAATGACTGCTGGACACTCATCATGGACTGGTACCAGCGTGAGCACGGCATCACCCTGAAAAACTGGTCTGTTGACTATGAGTGGTGGGTGGACGGCAAAGAAAACCTTTATGACGATAACTGGAAATCAGAAGGGTTTGTGGAGGTTGAGCCAGCAGAAATGCGAGAGGGCGACATGATCATGATGCGCATCAGCGCCCCGGTAACAAACCATGCCGCAATCTATCTGGGCAACAATATCATTCTTCATCATAATGCCGGGAGCCTGTCTACACGGGTGCCTTATGGCGAATACTGGCGCAACCGTACCGTTCGCATCGTGCGCAGAAAGGAGCTGATGGATGCTTAAAACCATGCGACTCAAAGGCCGGATGGCAAAAATGTTTGGACCGGTTCACCAGTTCCACGTTACTGATTTGCGCGAGCTTCTGCGTGCGATGTGCTCACAGGTACCAGGCTTTAAAAAGTTTGTGTCAAATGCCCACCTCAACGGCATCCGGTTCGCCTTCTTCAGCGGCAAAGACAACATCGGCCTGCAGGAGTTCGACATGTCCTCAGCGGCAACTGAGTTTCAGATGGAGCCCGTTCTGGAGGGTTCAAAGCGGGGCGGTACGCTGCAGATTATCATCGGTGCCGTCGCGATTGTGGCCGCGTTCTTCACGGCCGGCGCGTCACTGGCTGCATACGGCGCGGCTATCGGAACCACGACCGCAGTTGGACTGGCAACCACAGCACTGACCAGTATTGGTATCAGTATGCTGCTGGGTGGGGTCGTGCAGATGCTGACGCCGCAGCCCAAGCTTAACGTGGGCGCATCTTCCAGCACGGACAATAAGCCGAACTACGCGTTTGGTGCACCGGTAAATACAGTCGCAATGGGATATCCGGTGCCGGTGCTATACGGGACGCGGGAAATAGGCGGCGCTATAATCAGCGCCGGAAGTTTTACCAGCGATCAGCAATAAAATTCAGTCAAACCAGTCGTCCATTTTATCCTGAGCCTGCTCTTTGACATCATCGTCAATGTACATAGTCACGGCAGCTAACGCGCCGGCAAGCACACCTAAATCATCTGAATATCCTATTGCAGGTAATGCGTCTGGTACGGCGTCGATAGGCAAAACGAAATATGCAAGCGCTCCGTAAATTGTTGTTTTAGCCCAAATTGGCGTATCAGGTCGTTGAGCTGCATAGTAAAGCCAAAGTGATTTCTCAATTACTCCGCTACCTGCCTTTTTCGCATACTTTACGGTTTTAGACCAAAAGCCATCATCATTAAAATCTTTAGCAGTAGTGAACTTATTTTCCATGTTTCCTCCTGAGTTTAGTCGCAATCGAATATCGGCATTTTTTTAGGTGACTTTATTTTTTTATGGATTTATATCGCTATGCACAAACTTATTAATTATTCGATATCAGGCAGTAAAGGCGGTGGAGGCAGCACCCATACTCCGGTAGAGCAGGCAGATGATCTGCTGTCTATCGCCAAACTGAAAATGCTGCTGGCTATCTCTGAAGGTGAGATTCAGGGCGATTTAACCGCTCAGCAGATTTACCTGAACGATACACAGCTGGCGAACGAAGACGGCACCTATAACTTTACCGGCGTCGTGTGGGACTGGCGAAGGGGAACGCAGGACCAGACCTACATTCAGGGTATGCCGGAGGTCGATAACGAACTGTCAGTGGGTGTTGCTGTCACGCAGGCCGTCGCCTGGACGCGTCAGTTTACCAATCTGACACTCGATGCTGTTCGCATCAAGCTGAGCCTGCCGGTGCAGTATCAGTATAAAGATAATGGCGACATGGTTGGCACCGTCACGCAGTACGCTATTGACCTGTCTACAGATGGCGGTTCATGGGTGACGGTTGTTGACGGCAGATTTAACGGCAAAACCACGTCTGAATATCAGCGTGATCACCGCATTGATTTGCCCAAAGCAACATCCGGCTGGTCAATCCGGGTACGCCGCATCACAGCTGATTCGACATCCTCAAAGCTGGTAAACGCCTTCAAGGTGTTTTCATTTGCAGAGGTAATCGACAGCAAGCTTCGTTATCCCAACACCGCACTGCTGTATATCGAGGTTGATGCCAGCCAGTTCAGCGGTCAGGCACCAAAAGTCACCTGCAAGCCAAAAGGGCGGCTGGTCCGCGTCCCGACGACCTATGATCCGGTTTCACGCACATATGCCGGTACATGGCAGGGAGATTTCAAATACGCCTACACCGATAACCCGGCATGGATTTTCTATGACCTGGTGCTGGATAAAATCTTTGGCATGGGGACCCGCGTCGATGCGACCATGATCGACAAGTGGGAGCTGTACAGCATATCGCAGTACTGCGATCAGATGGTTTCAGACGGCGCAGGCGGGACGGAGCCACGCTTTACCTGTAACGTGTTCATCCAGAGCCAGCAGGATGCATATACCGTACTGAAGGACATTGCGGCGATATTTCGTGGCATCACGTTCTGGGGCAACAGCCAGATTTTTGTGAATGCAGATGTGCCACAGGTCGATTCAGACGGGAACGTTGACGTTGATTTCGTCTACCACGCGGCGAACGTTATCGACGGCCTGTTTACGTATGCCGGTGGCAGCTATAAGAACCGCTATTCATCCTGTCAGGTGAGCTGGTCCGATCCGATAAATCACTATTCCGATACGGTAGAAGGCGTTTACGACTCTGACTTGGTGCAGCGCTACGATGTGCGAGAGATGAGCCTGACGGCAATTGGCTGTACATCGCAGAGCGAGGCGCACCGGCGCGGACGCTGGGCCATTCTCTCCAACGCGAAAGATGGGACCGTGTCATTCGGTGTTGGCCTGGACGGTTACATGCCGATCCCCGCTGAGATCATCGGCGTGGCGGACCCGTTCCGGAGCGGTAAGCAGAACGGTGGCCGCATCAGCGCGGTAAATGGCCTGCGCATCACGCTCGACCGTGCCGTTGAATGCGCTGCAGGTGATCGGCTGGTTGTGAACCTGCCGGACGGCACTGCTCAGACACGGACCATCGGCAGCATCAGCGCTGATAAGAAAACCGTCAGCGTGAATACCTCTTTCCGCATTACGCCTGTTTCAGGGGCCGTGTGGGCGATCGACAGCGACAATCTGGCAATTCAGTATTTTCGCGTCACGTCAGTAGCCGGTAACGATGACGGCACATTCACCATTACCGGTGTGCAGCACGACCCGAACAAGTACCGCTACATTGATGACGGCGTACGCATTGAGCCGGCACCTATTACCGTCACACCTATCAGCGTGCTTAAGGCACCGGCCAACATAAAAATCAGCGAAGTCAGCTTTATTGAGCAGGGGTTGTCTGTTTCATCAATGCAGGTCACGTGGGACCGTGTTGAGGGGGCAATCAGCTACGTGGCTCAGTGGCGCAAGGACAAAGGGGACTGGATTAACGTCGCAGTAACAAGCGCACAGGGATTCAGCATTCAGGGTATTTACACCGGCGTCTATGATGTCCGGGTGCGTGCTATTAACGCGGCAGAAGTCTCTTCTCCGTGGGGCTATGCTGACTCAACCTCACTCAGCGGCAAAGCCGGTAAGCCGGGTACACCGGTAAACCTCCGCGCCACTGACAACGTGGTGTGGGCGATTGACGTGACGTGGGCGTTTCCTGATGGTTCCGGTGATACCTCTTACACAGAGATTCAGGTGGCCACAACGGCAGACGGCCAGAATTCGCAGTTTCTGGCCTATGTTCCGTATCCTGGCGTGAGCTACCAGCACGGACCGATGCCCGCTGGCGTTCGCCGCTGGTACCGCGCCCGGCTGGTGGATCGGATCGGCAACACTGGCGACTGGACTGGCTTTGCAGAGGGTGCCAGCAGCGTAGATGCGACTGCGTTACTGGGCGACATCACAGAGCAGGTTCTCAAGACGGATGCCGGTAAGCAGCTCATTGCTAAAGTCGATACCAGCATTGATGCGATGCTGCAGAATGCGCTTAACCTCGATGCAACAGTTGATCACCAGATGGCGGAAGCTGGTAAAAACCGCGCTGACATCCTGACAGTGAAGCAAACAATCGCAACTAACGATCAGGCTTATGCGCAGAAGTTTGAGCAGGTACAGGCCACCGTAGACCAGAACACGGCGGCAGTTCAGCAAACCTCCACAGCGCTGGCGGATACGAACGGGAAGCTATCCGCGCAATACTCGGTCAAAGTGGCGGTAGACAGTAATGGTCGTCAGTACGCGGCTGGCATGGGGATTGGCGTTGAAAATTCCCCAGCAGGAATGCAGACGCAGGTGCTGTTCCTGGCTGATCGATTTGCCGTAATGTCGCAGGTTGGCGCAACACCGAAAACCTTCTTTGCTATCCAGAACGGGCAGACCATTATCAATCAGGCGTTTATTGGTGATGCGACGATCACAAGCGCGATGATCGCGGCATATATTGAGTCTACAAATTATGTTGCAGGCGCGACGGGATGGAGGCTAAGCAAAGACGGAACCTTTGAAAATAATGGCTATGAGCCCGGTAATGGTCGGATGGTGCAAACCAACAACCAAATATCAGTATATGACGGTAATGGTGTTTTGCGCGTGAGAATGGGGAAACTCAGCTAATGGCATATGGTTTTGGAACTTGGGACGCCAATAGCGTCGATAATAACACCGGGCTCGTTAAAATTAATGCGCTCGGCGTTATGTCGATTAATGCTACCAGTAATTACAATCAATCATTCGCACTACCTACCGGTTATTCTCTCGATTATCTTTTTCAGGCCAGCGGCGACAGGAGTGGTAATGGCAGAAAGAAGATTTATGTCAGCGGCCCTAACGTCTTAGTCAGTCAGGTATCAGGATCTGACTATTCTGCGGGAACATTTCCAAACGTTCCGGGAAACATACTGGTATTCGTGAGGTGATATGTCCTATGGAGCAATGCTGACAGACTCAGCAGGCGTGCCATTTTACATTGGCGATACAACGCCATTAACACTTCTTGAAAAGCGCGTGCTTAGCGTGCCTGCGGCGTCAGGCAGTGGCGCCGTCATAAATTTATTTAATAATGACGGCGCCATCAGATTTGTATTTGTTAACAGCAACGGTTCCCAGGGCAACGATCAAAGCACCTGTGAGGCGCTGGAATTATCTGGTGGGATTTGGAGCTTACGCTGTGCTGGCGCAGCCAGAACGGTCAACGTTTATATTTTTGGTTATCAGTTTCAGCCTGTCCCCGCCTGGGGTATTCAGATAAATGATTCTCAGGGTAGATGTATTCTGACTAACGAAACCAAAGTATTGCGTGATGTTCAGAAGTTGGGAGATGAGGGTGCGGATTCAAGTTCAGGGTTCAATGCCAACTTTACACTTAGTGGCGAGTGGGCTGTAGCTCCAGCTTATACCGGTAATTACACGGGAACAGTGAGTCAGGGTGGGCAGGTTTATCCGGTTGTTGCCCAGTATGCGAGCAGTGCAAGGTACAATGGCAGCACGACACAGGTCACCAGTGGCTATATCGGGAACCTTAATACTGGAGGGGGAGGCACAGGAACACTGACTAACTATCGAAACCGACTGGTAGCGGTGAACGTTCAGAGGTATTAAAAAATCGATCTTCTAAATCCATAAATTTAATTGATGATTTTTTGCTTTAAAGGTATAAAGCACCAAACTAAACAAGGATGATTAAATGAAGAAGATTCTTATAGTGATGGCTTTTGCCTCAATGGCCGGATGTCAGGCCCTCCCTCCCGTGAAATGCTCCGCAGTCGCCAGAATTGGCGGGCAGGATGTCAATGTTCCAATCTACGATATTAAAACTGAGGCGAACCAGACTAAATATTTCGCAGGTAATCCTTTCGGATGGAAGTGGGTGTCAGAATCTAACTTCACTCAAAGCACCTGCCAAAAATAGTAAATAACTCAAATCAATGAACCCGGCCACCGCGCCGGGTTTTTTATTGCCCGGAGAAAGCTATGCCAGCAGGCACTATCGCATTAACGAATAACTCAACGGCTGTGACAGGCTCAG
>Ga0157359_1000157_pt1 | contig 21810 bp, 12 predicted proteins | sample AttcapACBM3_FD_111482 | JGI IMG/M metagenome (GOLD analysis project Ga0157359, IMG submission 111482) | Fungus gardens microbial communities from leaf cutter ant in Botucatu, State of São Paulo, Brazil - Atta capiguara ACBM3 | ecosystem: Host-associated > Fungi > Mycelium > Unclassified ...
CAAAGCATTCCATAACAATGTCCATACACTATCAGCATGTCAAGAAAGTGCTTGAATGACTCCACAAAGTTAGTCTTTATGCCAAAGTATTTTCTATTTCCACTTTTTCTTTTTCCTAAGTTTGTTAAGAGGTTTTGCCATATGACTGAAGTTGTTAATAAAACATTGGTAGAAGTTTACAAACCCTAAGAAGCTCTCTACTTCTTTTATTTTTGTAGGGGTTTTCCATTTCTTGATCATCTTGATCTTGTTGTTCTCTATTTGAACTTCTCCTCTTCCAACTACTATCCCTAAGATTAGGTATTTCTTCAGCATCAAAGTCATATTTTGACTGTTTGAAACAAAGATTGTATTTTTCTGTCACCTTCAAGAAGTGTATTATTCTTTCTTCCAGCTTCTTCTTTGTTCTTGTGGATATCACAAAGTTATCCATATAGTTAGCCAGTATTCCTTTATATAGTAGCTTTTAGAAGATACTATTCATCATCTTTTAGAATGTTTCTAGGGAATTATATAGTCCAAAATACATCACTTTGGGTTTGAATAGTTCTTTGTTCATCAAGAATGCTACTTTCCATTCATCATCTTCTTTGATTCATATATTATCGTAATTCCAGATAAGATCCAACTTGTTAAAGTATCTTGCCTCCTTGAGTTTATCAATTATTTCTCCAGTTAAGGATAGTGACATTTTATCCTTTATCATATGTTGATTCAGCTTTCTGTAGTCTTGTACCAATTATAATAATCTGTCCTTCTTAGGAATATAGAAACATAGTGCTATATATTGTGAACTTGACTTTATAATTAATCCTGTTTGCAATTGTTTGTCCAATCATTTATTTAGAGCTTCTTCTTTCTTAATGGTTATTACATATATCTTTGTGTTTAATTCCTTTGGTATAAATTGATCTTGTGGTCCTATTCTCTTCATTCCAGTAGCTTTTTGAATTTCTTCTTGTTGAGAAAATGAGTGAGTAGTTGAATATACTCTGGAAGATTCTCTGGATTTGTAGTTTCTTTCCTATTTTCTGTTATCCTTTATTCTAATTGTCTGTTAGTTGTATTCTCCTGGTTTTTGATGTAAATAACATATTCTGATGGTGTGTTTTGCATGTTCTTGGATATCTTGTAAACTGTATCATACATATTTTCCAATCAACTTCTGGTTTATGTTTGACCAACCAGTTATACTTTAAAAACATATTAGTTTCATTTAAGTTTGTTACTGCTGTATTGATTTTTTCCATATATTTGTTGACTTTGATTTCTAGTAGTATATATCTTATAACTTCTCCATTTTTTGTTCCATCAGTATTGAAAACCTTAAATAATATATCTATCAGTTTTATCTTGATTCTTTCTTTCTTCATTAATTTCTTGTCAATTCTTATATATATACACCCAGAATCCACTAGTGCTTGTAATCATAATTCTTTTCCATTCTGGGTTTTGATATTTGTGTACACATTGAATTCTCTTTCTTTGTTATTTTGTTAATTTGCAATAATATATCAATTTTGGGAATTATTATGTACAGAGGTTTGTTATATTGTGCCTACTCCAAATCTCTGACAAAACCCTTCTAATTATTGTTAGTTACTTTATCTGAATCTTTCTGAATGCTTCTGTTCTTCATCTTCTGTCCTGATCTGCAGTCTCTTGCTAGATGTCCTACTTTGTTATACTTATAACACTTTCTAGTGTCTTTTTCTCTTTTTAGCCTTTAGTATTCCTTTGCCATCTACACATATATGTTGTAATTAAAATATCTTAGTTTTCCATCTTTGTCAAAATTGTCCTTGGACTTTTCTATGTTTATTGGTGCATCTCTTCCTTCATATATTGTTCTTGTTTCTGTTTGGTAGTCTTGTCAACTTTCTATAAACTTGTATTCTTATCTAACTGAAGTGATTACTACCTTTTATTCTTTAAGTGTTTTTGGTACTACTATAGATGAGTATTCTAATATTGTCTTGATTATATCTAGTTGAACATTCTTTTTCAATAAGAAAATTGTGTATAGTTTATCCATGCCAGTTTTCATGGCTAGTGCTTTAAATTCAATCATAAAATCAGCAATGCGCTTTTTATTCTGTTTAAATATTTTGATCTTCCACTTAGCATCTGCAGCTTTACTCTTATTACTGAAAATTGTCTTGAGTTCTCTAACAAATTTGTCCCAGTCCTAGATATCTGTTTCTTCATCTAGATCATCAAGCTTCTTCTGGCATAAATACTAGCTATATTCTCTCTAAGGCAAGCAAGAATTGCTGTTATTCTATTGTTTGTTCCTGATACTCTATTGTTCTTGAGAAATAATTGGATTTCCCTTTGAACTATCCTAAATCTGGGACCATACTTTTAGGCAATTCTGTCTACTTACTCTGTATGTTTGCTAGTACTGTCAATATTTTGTCTGTGTACTTGGTGATATTCTCTGAGGCATCTTTTATAATCTTCAATGATTCTAGTCATTTTGACAATGCCTCTATTTTGTATTCTCAATATTGACTTATTTTGCTATTTATGGACTCTTTCTAGATACTCTGTTTTGTTGGATGGTATAAAACAATAAATATCTTTAGTAGCCTAACCACTATGCACTCTTCTTTTACAAGGTGAGCCTAGTAACACTTTACCAAATATTATGATCTTTAGCTTGGCTCAAGTTGCAACTTAAGCAAAGACTTAAGAAAAAATAAGAGGAATGATCAATTAGTAAAGTGTAAGAATGCAGGATTGTATCTATAGCTATATATACCTATGACCATAAGAAATATATTTGTTATTTATGAAGTGATTAAGTCATACAACATGAGAGAAATATAAGAAAGCAGTACTTACTATATAAGATGCTGACTGAGACACCATGAGATATAGCCAATCATTGAGTTAGAAAGAAACAACCCTAATACCTGTAGTTTATGAGCTAACCACCTTGAAGACATGAGGGTCAATTATAACAATAGTAGGCCCAAATCTCATCTAATAGTATCAAAAAACCAGTGGATCACAGAGCATAAATCCTAATCCTACCCACTATAACACAAAGTATGGATAATCTTCTACTATATGTCATGGCTTACTTCTGATCTTATTCCAGTATAGAGGTAGTGCTTTATTCAGATCTCATTTAAGACTAGAACATTTAAATCTTAAATATAATCTGTAAAGGTAATCCAATTATTACCATTATAAACTTATATAACAACTATAAAACTGGAGCATACACCACCATCTATGGTTCTCCTCCTCAAATATTAACTCCAGTATAGAAACAGACTATATGGTGGACTGGCTCACAATCTATGGCTATTTACTTGCAAATATTCCTGGCTAACATACTTATATTTCCTATACTTCTCAAAGAATTCCCTTAGTTCTTAATCTTACCTTTGCAAATAGTTTAGCTACTCAATGTGCAATCTTATCTGATTGGACAATTAAACCAGAGTTTGCCTTTGGATTTGACTATCTAGCCATATAGTAGACCCTATTCAACAATGTAACCCCTATCAGTAACTGCTGCAGAAACAGATATAATATGAAGGATACTAATATATAGTAATAATAAATATTAATATATTTGGAATGCTTTTCTTGTATAGAATTGAACTCCTAGAAAAAAATGCATGGTCTATAGTTTTTGTGGAAATTCTGGAATATCTTTGAGAGCTTCTAAATGTGCTAATGGACACCAATAATTCTATTTTTACCACTGACTTCAAAGACACAGTGTTATTCCTCTCAATAGCAATAATATACACTAATGAGCAAGTGGCAAAGAAGTACAACTCCAGCCCAACAATCAAACTATAGTGGAATAAGACCCTCACTGAAATAACTGCCTACATATAACAACTCTGGGAGCTCCAATATGAATATCTTAAAACATATGGTTTCTAAGAGTCAGATTTAGACAGAGACATAAAATAGACATGTAACCTTTTCAAGAGACAAGTCTAATATGCAAAGAGAATGTGGGCCAATAAAACCTTAGAAAAAGCAGCAGCAGACAAGGTGTGGAAGATTCATCAATGTACAACAGAACACAGAAACTATCCTATTCTAGCAATATCAAGAGAATCAGGACAGTTTCTTACTATTATATACAAAGAAAAGTACAAAACTCTTAGAGCAACTCTTTATCAAGAACTTCTCTCTCTTCTTACTTCCATCAAAACTGACCTATCATGTAGACAAGATAATGAAATCTCCTTCAAAAAAGTCACTTATACAGAGGTTCATGATGCTCTCTCCTCATTGAGCTCAAATACAGCTATAAGTACCAGCTATATTAACTATACTATGCTCAAATAGGCCTAGCCACATGTGGAAAATGATATAACCATGCTTATTCATTAGTGCCTTGCTAATAAATACTATCTTTCACAATAGTGAAGAGTGATTGTAGTAGCACTTTAGAAGCCCAACAAATCTGACTATACCTAACCTAAAGCATACTATCTTATTATACTCCTTGAGTGAATAGGCAAGCAACATGAGAAAGTAATAGCTCACAGACTGACTTATTTTACAGGCTGATATAACTTTATCTTAGGTTTCCAATTTAGAGGTAGAGCTAACTTCTTTATTTGAGATACTATTCTCACCTTTGTACATGATATTCACAACTCATAGAACCATAGCCTAGTCACCTTTGTACTAAATTTTGATATTAAAGGTTATTTTGACAAAGTCAACTATAAATATCTTCTCAATGAGATAAAGAAACACTGTATTTCCATTGAACCAGTAAATTAGATAGCAAACTTTCTTTCTGACTAAGAGACAGCAATATGTCTTGATAACACCTGAAGAGAAATAAAACTAGTCAAAAATAGTATTCTACAAGGATCTCCTATCTTTCCCATACTTACCTCTTTTTACTCAGTAGGCCTACTTGATATATTTGAAACACCAACCAATTCTATTGAGATTACAGAAAACCATGCTTGTAGCCACCCTACTCATATCTCAATTCTTATGTATATAGACAATGGAAAGCTAACTGTCTTCTCTCTTTCACTAGATATCAACAACTATATACTTGCTAAGGCCTATTAATTGGTAGACTAATAGTTATGCTTAGCTAGACTCTCTCCTGATAAGAATAAAAGAGAACTGATACATTACACTCAGAGAAGAAGAGACAAAACATTATCTCACATCAACCTCATCAACTGTGATAGCACTACTTCTATAATATTAGTAGGCTCAACAATCCACTGGCTAGCTTCTTTACAACTACTATGTCACCAAAATGGCAGTAAAGGTTGAGAATGCTGTTGTATACATCTCAATGCTAGTAAATACTGTTTGCAGCCTATCACACTACTACCTCTACTACCTTTACTATACATGCATTCTTCTTATCATTACATATGTTAGTACTGCTTAGTAAATAGACAAACAGAAACATATTCAAATACTGAATAAAGTCCAAAATAGAGTACTCCACCTAATATGTGCAGCCTTCTACACTACCTCTACTTATACATTAGAACTAGAAGTATTTATCTTCTCTCTCAGTTTATATCTGGACTCTCTTACTAGATATACTGCTATCCACTTTAACAAACTTAGTACTAACAATCCTATTCTCCAATGACTATCTGATAACTGGCACAATAGACAGAGTACTTCAAATCCTTTTTCTCTTCCTACTAAACACAACTGTAGGTTTAAACTAATACAACTACAAAAAACAGCTATATTTACTTCTTCATTCCATGAATGTATATTTTCTTTTCTTCTCCCTCTATAGTGAAAAACATAGCTAGACTATGGAAAATACTTTACAATTCACCAATCTACTACTAATAAAGACAAAGTAGTGGCTTGCCATAACAGATTTGTCAACCAAGTACAATACTACCCAGAAACACTTTTTACTTACTCAGATGGCTCCTAAATCTTCTTTCTTAACTAATTCTACTGAGTTGGATCAGCAGTAGTAGGGTACCACCAAAGAAGAGAAGTTTTCTACTAAAAACTTGGCCTTAGAAGCTCAGCTGAAGTTTATGACACAAAGCCTGCAGGACTTATAACTAGTCTATTAGAATTTATCTCCTTTGCAAACCAATATCCCAAAGTTTATTATATTCAATTATATACTGACAACATCTCAGCCATATCTATTGTTAAGACTTAAATCTTAGAGTAAGAATGAAAGAATAACCTTGGATTAGATAATCACAAGAGAACTTGATAGAGTTCTTAAAACAGAATAGTCTATCTTATATAAACTAAGCTACTGGTCTATGCTACAGTATCATTAACCTACCCTAAAGAGCCATACATTACCTTTAAGATTAATATATGTCAAATATATTGTAATTATATCATTCTTCTAGAAGTTTCTACCATGTTCTATTGTAATATATGATTATGTAACTTGTAACTGTGACAGCATTTATATGACAATGACTGATATGAGACAGTTTGTGATAGTTACAATATTTCAAGCTTGGAACATGAGTCTGAGAGTAAGGCTAGCATAGGCTCCTCTTCACTACCACCTTACACTTTCCTACCACCTACACTATCACCAATTTTACCATTACCAATTAATTCTCCTTTCTCCTATAACAATGTGAGTTCATGACTTATAACAAATTATTAGACAGTAGTAGAAACAGTTAGTAGTAATGTAGGCACAGATCTAGATATTGCTAGCAGAAGGAGTAGAAGAAGCAACAGCAGTAGAAAACCTCTGACTTAACACTGGGTCAAGCATAGAAATGGCTAGGCCACAGACATTTTATGGAATAGCAAACAAGGTTATGAAGTTTTTGACAGCATATAGATTATATATCAGAATGAGAATGAGAGATGTAGCAGTGAAGGAACAGATACTGCAGGTGTTGTCATATATATAGGGAGGGTTAGTAGATATGTGGAAAGAGGATATCATGAAGAACTTAGAAAGTGAGAGTTTGAGTTATGCAACAGTAGGAGAATTTTTGTCAGACTTGAAAGAAGAGTTTGATGGAGGAGATGATGAGATCATAAAGATGGCAGAATTAAAGAAGATGGAACAAGAGAGTAAGACAATAGAGGAGTTTATACAAGAGCTCAGAAGAATGACAAGGAGAAGTAGATATAAGAGACAGCCATTGATAGAGGAGTTTAAGGGAGAGATGAATGGAGTGATTAGGAGAAAGTTTATAGAGATAGAAAGACCTTCAAGGAGTATTGACAAGTGGTACAAATGTACTACTAATTTGGATAGACACTGAAGAGAGAGTTGAAAAGAGAAAAAAATGTTGAGAGAAAGAAAATAAAGTGGAAACTAGAGGCAGAGATAATAGATAGTGGAAGTAAGTAGCTAAGGAGGATTTATACCATGTCTACCCTCTTTCCAGATCTAGCCAAGAAGACAGGAAGAGCAGCAGATATTAGTGGGACCTGCTCTAATAGAAGAGGTAGAAAGAACAAATGTAGTGGTGGTCAGAAACGTCTTACAAGAATAAAAAGAAAGAGGAGAAGGAATGAGAAGAGTGATAAATGTAGATAGAGGGAGGATTTGCTATAGTTGTGGATGATTTGGCTATTTTGCAAGAAATTGTAGAAATTGGAGAATAGTAGGCTAAAAAAAGAGGATGGGGTATAAGGATAATTTGAACAATTTGAAAGAGAAGGAGAGTCTGACAGTCCTTGATTATACTTTTATAATAGATTCAATATACTAACTATTCAGGTAATACAAGCTTGTATTCCAAATTGAGAGAAATCTGTAAGCAAAGATAGAAAGAAAATTTTAAGAAAAAAGAAAAGAAAGAGGAAGAAAGAAAAGAAAGAGAAGTAAAAGTAAGAAAAGCAAAAGAAGAAGGGTTACTTTGAGAGAGGTGATAGTAAAGATTGGACTGGAGAGAATAGATACACAGGAGGGAATCACTGTGGAAGCTTTGTTGAACAGTGGAGCAACAGGTTTGGTAATGAGTTCTGAATTTGCAAAAAAAAGAAAGGGTTTAAATTGAAAAAGATTGAAAGACCTATTTATGTGAGGAATATAAATGGAACATTCAATGAGAAGAGGCCAATAGAATATACTATGAAAGTAAATATCTATCATCAAGAGCATAGAGAGAAGACAGAGATAAATGTAATTAGAGGCCAGAAGTAGAATTTAATTTTGGAAATACTATGGCTTGCCTGTCACAATTCTGAGATCAATTGGAAAACTAGGGAAGTAAAAATGACAAGATGTCCAGATGAATGTGGTAAGCAGTAGAGACCAAATCAAGGAAAATCATCATAGCAAAAACAAAAGAAATAAGAAGTGAAAGAAGTATAGGGGAAGAAAAAAGATAAAGAGGAGGAAAAGCAGGAAAAGGGGAAGATAATAGAAATAAAGAAAGTGGTAGAAAAGTAGGAAATTTGGGATGATGAGAAAGAAGTGACAAGATCAGAAAATGAAGTAAAGAAGTTGATACCAGAGTAAATTCACAAATGGATCAAGGTCTTTGAAAAGAAAGCAAGTAAGAGGATGCTAACAAAAAAGATGTTATAGAATGCTTGAACACTAACAATTTTTATTTTATTTTCTTTTATTTTTCTGATTTTATATTTATTTTATATTTATTTTATTTTATTTTTCTTTTGAATAATGAAGAGGCATGTGACACCAGAGTCACATGACAGGTCACATGATGTGATGTCATAAGCCTAGAACATAGTGGAAGGATCTGGAAGATGACATTAGGACACATATATACAATATGGTGGCCTTGAGGTGAACATGAGGTTGTAGCATGGACAATAGAGCAGGCTTAATTATTGGTAGCACGGACCAGGCATGTTTTGTATAAATAGGACTCTAATTTAGCAGAGACTCCTTGTCGAGTTCTCTTGTGATTTTTCCCACTTGATTGCCTACTAAGAGCTTTACTCACTTGTGTAGCTATTGGACTCTGTGTCTAGTGGTTGCCACAACAAAAGATGTAGGACTATACAATAGATTTGAAGGAGGAATTTGTACCAAGAAAAGGGAAAATTTATCTCTTGTCCAGAGAAGAGAGAGAGAAAGTAAGAGAGTTTATTTAGAAATAGGTGAGAAAGTGATATATTCAACCATCAAAGTCACTACAGACTGCACCAGTATTCTTTATAAGAAAGAAGAATGAGAAGATGATGATGGTACAAGACTATTAGTATCTTAATGAGTGGACAGTAAAGGACAATTATCCACTGTTACTTATTTCAGATATTATTGAAAATCTTGAAACCAAGAAGGTGTTGACAAGGCTAGATTTACAATGGGAATATAACAATATAAGAATTAAGGGAGGAGATGAGTGAAAAGCAGTCTTTACAATACTAAAAGGGTCATTTGAATCAATGGTCATGTTTTTTGGGTTAATAAATTATCTAGCCATATTCCAAGCTATGATGAACAAGTTACTGAGAGACTTGATTAATACAGAGAAGATAGGGAGTTTTATTGATGACATGATAGTAGGAACAGAAAGCAAGGAAAAACATAATAAATTAGTAGAAGAAATATTGAGGAGGATGAAAGAAAATGATTTGTATGTGAAGCCAGAGAAGTGTAAGTGGAAGATTAGAGAAGTGAACTTTTTGGGGGTAGTAATAGAACTAGACAAAATAAAGATAGAAGAGAGAAAAGTAAAAGCAGTGTTGAATTGGCTAGTATCTAAGTTAGTCAAGAACATACAGAAATTTTGATGTCTGGTAAATTATTTGTAAAAGATTTTGTGAAGATAGCAAGGCCATTATATAAATTGACAAAGAAAGAGCAGAAGTGGGAGTAGAGGTTAAGACAAGAAAAGTCATTTGAATTATTAAATAAAAAGTTCACTACAAAACCAATTCTGGTGGCTCTAGATTTAAATAAGAAGATGAGGATAGAAATAGACACATCAGATTATGTAATAGAAGGAGTGTTGTCTATAGAGTATGAAGATGAGAGATAGAGATCAGTGGCCTATCTTTCTAAATCATTGAATGAAATAGAATAAAACTATGAAATTCATAACAAAGAAATATTAGCAATGATTAGAGAATTGGAGGCATGAAGAAATTTGTTAGAAGGTGCTAAATTCAAGTTTGAGATCTGAAGAGATCAAAAGGATTTGAAGTATTTCATAAAGGCTATCAGAATTACAAATAATAAACTTCATTTTTATTCTTGTTTTCATTTTGTTTTCTATTTTCCTTTCTATTTTCATTTTACTTTTATTTTGGACTAGGGTTTAGCATAACAGTCATGGTCACACAGTTATGTGGTCACAATGGAAGATGGTAGAAGCTTCTAGGGCAATGATATCATATAATATACTTAACACATATTTGGCCTTATAGCTTATACGTGGTCTTTAGAGTAGGCTAAGCACAGTAGTATAGTACAGTATATAGTTTTAACTCTGAGTCTTAAGATATAACAAAGGTACAGAAGCTAAATTAGAGATAGGATAAATAGACATTATACTTGTCTAGATTTGATTTCACTTTGAAGCATGTGCCAGAAGTTAGAATGGGAAAAGCAGATGGTTTGAATAGAAGGCCAGATTTGAAAAAGAGAATAGAAAAAGAGAATAAAAATCAAAAATTAATAAAAGAAGAATAAATTAGAGAAATAATGGAAGTAGTAGTAGAAGAATTAGAAATGATGTTGATAGAAAAGATAAAAAGAGCAAAAGGGAAAGATGAGGAAATAGTAAAAGTAGTTGAAGAAATGAAAAAAGCAGGGATTAAAGCATTGAGAGAAGACAAGTAGGAAATAAAAAGGAAATTAGTGTTGAAAAAGTATATATGCTAAAAGATGAGGAGTTGATATTAGAAGTTATTAGACTACACTATGATGTACTAGTAGCTGAACATGGAGGGAAATAAAAGACTACAGAGTTGGTGGTGGCCAGAAGTAACAAGAGATATTGGAAAATATATGAAGGGGTGTGATTTGTGTTAGGGAATGAAAAATAGAACAGAGGTACCAGCAGAGAAGTTGATAATGAATGAGATACAAGAGAAGGTATGGATGCATTTGATAGTTAAATTCATTACTCAGTTACTGTTGGTTGTAGGAAAGGATGCAATATTGGTTATATGTGATATATTGTCAAAAATAACACATTTTGTAGCAATTACAGAAGGAGATCAGTGGAAGGGTTAGCAAGACTATTCAGGAATAACATGTGAAAGTTGCATGAACTACCAGAAAGTGTAATAAGTGATAGAAGACCACAGTTTGTAGCAGAGTTAATGAAAGAGTTGAATAAGATGTTAAGAATAAAAACAAGGTTGTTGATGGTGTTTCACTCACAAACAGATAAGCAGATAAAATGGATGAACTAAAAGATGGAACAATACTTGAGGTTTTTTACAGAGTATAGATAGAGAGATTGGCCAGAGTGGCTAGCAATAGCAAAGTTTGTAATGAACAACAAAGTTTATTCAGCAACAAAAGTATTATTTTTTATAGCAAATTATTAAAGAGAATTGAGAATGAGGGCAGATATTAGAAGGAAGGGAAAGATGGAGAAAGCAACAGAGTTTATGGAGAGGATGTGAAAATTTCAAGAGGAAGTTGATATTAAGACTTAAGCCTTTAAGTAAGAACAAAAGACTACTTTTATATTGAGTAACACAAAAGAACTCAATAGAATTCCTAGTACAAACTAGTCTATCTTATAAACTACAGATCATAGTTTGTACACATACTACAACTAACCTACCCTAAAGTATATATGTTTGCCAGGTAGTCAATATACTATTATTATGTTGTATAATATTATTTGTTTTAGAAACTTCTATATTCTTTTCTGTGTCATGTGATCCTGTGACTGTGACTAATATGTGACAATAACAGTGATGTCACACTAAACCCTAACCCTAATAAAAGTAAAGATAAAGTAAAAATTAAAAAGTAAAAGGAAATAAAAAATAGAAAATAAAAACAGAAAAATAAAATAAAGTTTATCATTTATAACTTTCACAGCTAGGGTAGCATTAAGAAAAGTATAAGAAGAAATGAAAAAACAAGCAGATAGGGGATAAAGAGAAGTGAAAGAATGAAAGAAATGAAATAGAGTAATATTGAGTACAAAAAACTTAGTGTTTAAGGAAAGATTAGTAAAGAAGTTGACAGAATCATATGTAGAACCTTATATGATTGAGAAGATAGTGTCAAAGAATGCAGTAAAGTTGAAGCTGCTAGTCTCTATGGGAATTTATCTGGTAATGAATGTTAGTAGAATAGTAAGATATAGAAAACTAGTAAAGAAACAAAGAGTAGAAGAACTGAAGCTAGTAAAAGTTGATAGAATAGAAGAGTAGGAGGTTGAGAAGATTTTAAACAAAAGAAAAGTGAGGAAAGTAATAAGATATTTAGTGTGTTAGAGAGTTTTCAATAGAAAATGATATATGGGAAAAATAAAAATATTTATAAAATGTAAGAGAAGTATTAAATGAATTTGAAGGAAGAATAAGTATAGAAGTTGGACAACAGGAAAGAGTAGAAAGAATGTGGAAAGAAAACATAAATCTAAATACAGAGGAGTTCAAAAGGAGTGAGTTGCTAGAGAAGTACATAGCAAAAATTTTGTTTGGGTAGAATAATAGAAAATTCAAAGATAAATATTTAAAGAAGTTGGAAAGAAACTAAACAAGATAAAAGTTAGTTTCTCCAGGAAAGAAATTTTAAAAGAGAGATAATGTTAGAATTATAAACAATAAACTTGGTTTTATTTTTCTTTATTTTTTATTTTATTTTATTTATTTTTATTTTTAGTTTCACTTTACTTTTCTTTATTTTGAACTTAGATGAAAAGTGTGATGTGATGTTAGGTGTAATAGAGGTGTGACACATGTTATAGTTACAGTCACATAATTATATGACATAAGAGAAAAATATAGAAGGTTCTGAAATAGTTAATATTATATAATATAGTAATAATATATTAGCCTTATAGAAAGTATATATACTTCAGGATAGGTTAGTTGTAGTGTATGCATAGACTACAGTCTGTAGTATATAAGATAGACTATTTTGTATTTGAAACTCTATTGAGTTTTTTTATGTTACTTAATTCTAGACTTGTCTACTCTCCACTTCATCACCTTATTTGTTTTCTTCAGAGCTTTCTCCACTTCTTTTCATACTTTTTTTTATTTTCTAAACAAACTTATTTACCTTCTGAATTTTTTGTGTTGATTCCTTGTTTTCTTTTAAGTATCTTCTAAGGCTTATAAGAAATGATGATCTTCCAGTACTTAAGTGTTGTTCATTGTTATAAGTAAATTCAGTCATTGGTAACTATTTTACTCAGTTATCTTGTTAGTAACTGATATACAGTCAAAGATATTGTTTCATCTCTTGATTGGCTCTTTTAGTCTACCTATTGGTTTGGAGATGGTAATCTAAAGAGGGATTTTATTCAATTCCCAGCTGGTTGCAGATCTCTTTTATAAAGTTCAAGATAAATTAGAAGCCTTAGTTGCTTATAATTTTTTAGGAAATACTTATATTCTTGAATATTCATTTCTATAGACTCTTGGCCATCTCTTTTGATGTTATATTCATCATTATATAGATATTATCAGAATTGAAGATAGTAAACTATTTATTTTCATTTTCTATCTCACTTTTATTTTTTTTCTATTCATTTTTCTCTTTTTAGACTGAAAGTTAGAAATTAGTATAATGTTATATGTGACTGTTACAAACTATCACATAACATGACACAGTTACAAGTAATAGTCATATGATCATGTATTACACTGAAAAATATAGAAGATTCTGAAATAATAATATTATATAATATGTTCATTATATGTTGACCTTATAAATTATACATGGCCTTGAGAATAGGTTAGATAAGATTTTGCACAGACCAACTAGCTAGTATATATAAGATAGACACCTTATACTTGATACTCTATTGAGTTCTCTTATATTAACCCAATACAAGATTTTTTTGTTAACTTAACTCTTAGTCTTCAATTATAATAGATATATTGAGCTATCTTCAAAAAATATATCAATTACCACCATTATTCCACTGTACTCTCTCAATATTAAGAGTCTCACAAGATCTAGGATTATAATATCCCATAGTTGGTAAAGAACCTTATTTGGATATAATGAGTTTTATCTTCTTTGTTGGTTAGGTTTAGTAATCTAGTACTACTTATAACCAAGTGTATATTTTTTAATGTTAGAGAGCATTCAAGGTCACTAGTAGTTTCTTGTGATAAGTTTATGAGTTTTGGTATAGCCTAGATATTCTGCTAGTTTATAGTTGTCTTAGATTATTTGCTTTTGAAGAGTAGTCAAGTTTAGAATCATTCTTTTCAAAAGATTAATTTTTTCTCTCTCTTTTCTCTCTTTTACTTTTTACTATTCTCTTCATCTCTTTCTCTATATACTTTTCTATATCCTCAAGCTCTTTATACTGCTTATCTACTTTATTTACTTCATATAGCTAGATAGACCTTGTTTTGAAGATTGTCTGTTTCTTGTTGTTTAGCCTTCTCTAGTCAAAGTCAGACTGTTTAAATAGAGTATTTATCTTTCTTATAATAAAGTGATTCAGAAGTTCAATAATAATAACAATGATGATAAAGATCAATACAGATGACAATGATAATAAGAGATAGATGATAAAAACTGATAATAAATAATATTGTTAAGTCTGAAATCTAATCCTCAGATAGAGATATATATACAAAATAGTAATAGTCAGTATACAAACTGTTTCTATCACATAATTAAAACTTATACCTAATGAGTGTTGTTATCTGTTATAGCAGATGTTAGGCTAATTTTAGAAGATAACTAATTATATCACTATATTGATATATTTATATCTTTATCAATACTTATTACTTTGGAATATATATATTATTAGAAATGATTTGATGAGTATTTTCTAATGTAAGTTCAATTATATGAATTCATATAGCTATTCATAAGATATTAGCCAACAAGACTTTTACAGTTACTGATGGCCTAATATCTCAGTTGTTTATTGTTACTTTTGTATATCATACATATATGCAGATAGCTATTATTTGGAGTTTTCCAGTACAACTTAGCTTGTGAAAATTGAACTACTGGTTATAGAGATACAAGCTAAATGAAGTTCGTAACACTTGGTTTGTGAGTGTCGAAGTTATAGTCTTAAATCTCTGAAAAATATTAGGCTTGTTACTAGTTTAATTTTTAAGGTTTCTTGAAATATTCAGAATTCTTGTAGTCTAACCATAGCTTAAACTTGGAGTCTGTCTATTAGAAAAAGACTAGCTACTGAACTAGTTATACTAAAAGTATATAATGTCAAGCTTAGCTTTGACATCTAGTTAGTATTATATATACACTTTATATTATACTTTTAATAGTATCTCTCTTTAAGATATATAATTCTCATATAGAAGTTATATAAATAGTTATACTTAAGGGTTATGCTATATGTTGTAGTCTCAGAGCCTTAATGTTATAATAACTACTAGTCAAAACACTAATAAAACCACTAAGATAAACTTAATAAGCAAAGTATCTTATGAAAATTATAAGAAAACTTAACAAGAAGTCTCTGATGCATTCCTACACTATTTATACAAGTACACATGATCTGTGATATTGATAAATAACCCTATCCTAATATTCATATATTGTCTATAAGTACACAATATATACATTATAAGTTATGAGGTAAAAATACTATTAATATACATCTTGATATTATCCTTACAGCTTCTTCTTTCAAAGTCTAGACCTATGACATCATATCATGTAATATGTTGTGTGACTACAGTCATATGTTTCTTTATTATCTAAGAAAAGTAAAAGTAAAAAGAAAAGAAATATTAAATCAAGAAAAATATTAGTGTCTAAGTATACTATAACACTTGACAGTTTTATAGAGTTTCTAAAGGATCTAATAAACTCTGCTTTACAGAATGTCCAGTCTAATGGAGATACATAGCTAAGCAACTAGTATCATCTCTAGTGACACTTTTAGCCACATCATGCTTCTATGCTAATAACTGTCCATTTAAAGAGAATGGTTTTACTAGAAGTTGAACCACCAACTACTTATAAGCTTGATATTATGTTAGAAACAGACTAGCCACTGAACTAGTTGTACTAAAAGTGTATAATATCAAGCTTAGTTTTGACATCTAGCTAGTATTATATATATATTCCTAACATTACTAGGTAATGTTGCCATTGTTTGAGTCCTATTATAATTGTTAATAGTTTTTAGTTATAAATCTCATAATTCTTTCTAGTTTTATTCAAGGCTGAGACATGTAAATAACTAGTTACTAGAAGTTATCACTTTGTTGTTGAGATAAAACTCTTCTTATTATAATCACTACCTTATGTTTTACAAATGTTTATCTTATATTCAATATGACTTGAACATGTATTGGGGCTTGTTCTATCTTTGGTTCATATCAACTATGATCTACTATATCTTATTTGTTTCTTATATTATATCAGTTAGCATCTCATATAGTAATGAAAGCTTCATCATTTTTTCCTTATTTTTTTCTTATTGTATTACTCATAAATATGGCATGATTTTCTCATGGTCTATAGAGATATATAGTTCTGTATTATTTATGGAATAACTAGAAGTCTAGGTAATGAGTTACCAAGAGATGAAACATAAAAGACTGATCTATATGCAAATGATTATGGATACAGAAGTATATTTAAGTCTTAACTAGAGGTCAGAAAGTGGATATCTCAGATATCTTAGATATTAGTCTATAACATACATATAAAATGTAAGGAGATTTTGTAGGCATAGAATTTATTTTATGCTCTACCAATTGATTATTTTTTCTATTCTTTCTCAAGTCTTTACCTAAATTACAGTCTAAACCAAGCTTAGGATCATATTATTTCTAACTGCATATTCTAAAGCATAAATTTCCATTCAGAACTTATGACTGTTATCTCAGACTGCTAAAATCTCTTTAGCTTTCTAAATGCTCCTTATTTCTCTACTTCTTACCTTTTTTCCTTCTTTTATTAAAGTTGGAGCACAAGAGACAATTACAAGATTTTAAAAGCTTTAAGAATTATTCTGATAGCTTAGAAATTACCTAGTAAACTATAGACAATTGTAAATGACTAAGATTCATAAAACATGTTTACAGGTAGTAGTATATGTAATCATGTGATATACTTACTAATTGAGATGCAATCTCATAATGAAGTCCTTAATAACTATGGTTAAACTAATTAGATTACTTCTAATATCTTTCTGATTATCTCTATGAGTGGTTTGGCTGTGTGGGCAAATTCTTTGATAAAATTCCTTTTATCTTGGTTAAGTCAACTTCAACACTACCTTCAGAGATTATAATTCCCAAATAGTCAATTTTTGTCTAGTAAAATATACATTTCTTTAATTGTAAAATTAGTTTTTTTTAGAATTGCAAATACTTTATCAATAATATTATAATGCTCTTTCAGAGTTTCAGTAAAAATAAGAATATTGTTTATATAAACTATGACCTTTCCTGTATTTATGAGTTTTTATAGAAGAGAGTCTATTATTAGCTAAAAAGTTACTAGAGAATTATACAGTCTGAAGTACATTATTAGTGATTCAAATAGTCCTCTATTAGTTCTGAAAACTACTTTTTACTTATTTTCTTCTCTTATCCTCATGTTGTTATATTTCTATTATTATAACTTAGAACTGAGAGTTTTAGTCAAAAGAAAGAACTTTGTATTGTTTAGTACAAAAGAACTCAGTAAGGTTCTTAATATATATGTGTCTACTTTATATATCTCTAGTACATGATCTGTATACACCTACATCTAGCCTATCCTAAATATTATGAGTCTATATAATTAAAGTTATCATATATTTTATAATATATAATATTATTCTTCAACTATATCATCTATTATTGTGACTGTGACCTTTTTGATCTGCATGACAGTTGTCACACCTGGTCACATCACCTTGTTTCTTCTATATTTAAAATGAGAAATAAAGAGAAAAAGAGAAAAGAGAAAGAAAAATTCTAGTAAGAAAATAGAAAAGACTTTTAAATAAAAAACTAGAACTGAAAAGAATAAGTCCATCATCTTTGATTCTGACATCTATTGAATATTGAGCTTAGTAAAGTAATTAGTTTATCTAATCTTATTGACTAGTTTCTAAATTAAGAATAAGAGATATTTGTTCTTTACTATAACTTCATTTAGTTTTTGGTAATCTTCAACTGAAAGTAATATACTATACTTTTTCTTCACAAAAGAGAATAATACTACACATAGGGATTCTAAGTATTAGATCTTTTCTGATTTTAAATGCTCTTTGAGAAATTTATCTTACTATGTTAGTTATAGTTCATATCTTGTTATCTAAGATTTGATGAGGTATCTCAGAAGTTCAAATAAGTTAGTTATACATTATCCAAGAATATGGAAAATAGGATTGGAATACTCTTTAGCTTCAACTCATATACTATACTTCTATAAATCACAATGATTGTATATTTCAGAAAAGAACTTGATGAAATTAGAGAAATTAGAATCATTCAAAGATGATGAGATATGTTGTTGCTAACACCAGAAATTAATGCTAGTTTTGGTTGATTTTCAGAATAAAGCTAATACAGTGTAAACTACTAGTTTATATATTAGGTATTCCATCTCAAGTAGCTATCTAGAATGGATACTGATAATTCTTGGATATTAGGGATAAAAGTCTATAGAATTAGCAAGGAACCAGCAAGAACATCCAAGATGGAATAAAGAGAGATAATATACACCAGAAAAGGTTAGAAAGTACAGAAGCATTATTTATGAGCTAGAATAGATGACTAGAATGGGATGTGACATATTATTTCCTAGTTGTTAATGAGTAAATCTTACAGTTTTCTAGTAAGGCTTCTAGAATGATTTTAATTACATGATCTCATAATTTTTGCAGAAGAAGCTTATCAAATATTGTCAAAAATAATATTATAGTATTTTTAGTATTCTTTGAGCATCTATTTTTTAAAGCTTACTCCTTGGTCATTCTTCTCTATTACTATTATCTTCTTCCCTATATTTACTAGTAGTATTTGTTCCTCTTAATCTTTTGTCTCTCTTTCTTTTTCTTCTAGTTTTTTATCCTGAAATATTCTTCTACCATGAAAAGAACATCTTTTAAATGATAGTATGTACTTGCTTCAGTTAATAATCAGATTATGCTTTTAAAGCCAGTCATATCCCAGAAACAGGCTTGTCTTTTTTAGTTCTACCACTGTTAGATGAATTTATTCTGAGTGATCCTCTATATTACATTTTACTTCTACAAATTCTATGATTGTTACAACCTTATTTTGGGAGCAGTTTGCATTGTAGTATGGAATGGGGTTCTCATATTTTTATGTGTTAATCTTTTTATTTTCTATAAATGTTTTATTTATACATAAGTTTATATATCCTGAGTCAATTAATACTATTAAACTAAACTCTTTCATGGTGTTAAAGATTATAAGCTAAACCTTGATGTTTAGTTGCTGTTTTTTAATTTCTATTGCTTTTAGTACTAGAATAACATCTAAGTCTGTGAGTTGGTTTAAGATTGTTGAACTAGAGTTATTGAGTAATCATCTTCTTGAGAAGAATAGACTTATGTATTTAGTATTTTCACTATCTTGGACTTGTTTTATTTTTTAATTGTTCTTGCTATTCACTTTGCTGAGTATTATTTACTTCTTCCAAAATGTTACAAACTTTATTCAACTTGTATCTCCACAGCTAGTAAACCAATTCTTACAAATCAAGTTGCATTAGAAAGCCCCAAATGAGGGCTATTTGCATATATATGGGATGTACAAAAGTGACAACAGATTACTATGATATCAGACTATCAGTGACTACAGGTTTTATTAGTGATTATTTTAGGAATGACTATATAGATTTCCATAATTAAACTTCTATTGGAAAGCACTTATTAAACAGTTTTTAATGATATATCATACATCATATAAAGATTAGTATTTCTAGAGATACAAGCATATTAATATAATAACATAATTAGTTATCTTTGAGAATTAGTCTAATATCTGCTATGACAGATGATAGCCCTACTAGGTACAAGTTTTGATCATGTGATGGAAATAACTTGTATACAGACCATCAGTATTTTGTATAAATATTTCTATGTTTGAGGATTAGACCTCAGACTTAACAATATCAATTTTCATCAATCATTATCTCTTATTATCATTGATATCTATATTGATATTAATCATTATTATTGAACTTCTGAATCACTTCTAAACCTCTAAGAGTATACCCAAAGTTCAGATATCACAAATAAGTAAGTAGTTTATTTTGTAATACAAAGTATCTAGTACCCAAATTAATCAAGCTCTCATTATCAACTAGTTTATTGATCTATTTCTTTACAAATTCTCTTAGCTTCTTTGTTATATTATCTACTAATTTCTTTATCTTGAGTTTTTTTTCCAAAGTACTTTCTAGGCTCTCTTGGTTTGGAATATTAAATTGTGATATGTTGCAGTTAAAGTAAATATCTTGCTTTCTCATTATATTGATATCTATTGAATTGAAGTCCTTGACTAGCAAGTCACATTCTTCAGTTCTCTAAGTTGACTTTTCTTCTATTCTAAGCATTAATCCCAATAACTTGATAGCTTATCTTCTAAAAATTTTTTCTGCTACTTATCTTGTTCTATTAAACTTGACTGCTTTGAAATACTACTCTTCTAAGGTTAGCTCTTCATTTATTTTCTATATTTCTACCAGTTTGCAAAATAGACTAGTATTTAATCTATCTCTGAACATTACTACTAGAGCAATCTTGTTGTATTTAGTTAAGTCCTTTTAGGCATGAAAGTTAAGCCAGCAGTCCTTAAAAATTTAGTTATATTTTTTACTCTATTCAGATTTTCAATGACATTAACTCAGAATTTTGTAGTAACAAAAAATTTTACATAAGAGTGATCATTTGATTTTAGTTTGAGAATAATGAGAGGTTTTTGTTTTCTTCTAACAATTAGCTTCTCTCTTTCTAGAAGGACAAGAAGATTCTAATGATGATATTGGCTTATTTCTAAGCTCAGTTATCTTTTTTTCTCTTAATCTCCTCTAATATGAATTTAAATTTTTTCTAACCATTACTCATTTTCTTGTTGTTGAAGTATAGTATTATTCTTCTATACCAGTCACTTCAGTAAGATTTTCTTTGAAATCTTTTGGAAGTTCTGCTTTTAGCTAATTTCTTACTATTACAAAATGAACTACTCACTTATTTGTGATATTTGAACCTTGGGTGCACTCTCAGAGGTTTAGGAGTGATTCAGAAGTTCAATAATGATAAAAATGACCATTAAGATCAATACAGATAACAAAGAATAAAGATTGATGAAAATTGATGTAAAATTATGTTGTTAAGTCTAAGATCTAATCCTCAGACACAGAAGTATATATACAAAAGAGTGATGGTCCATGCACAAGCTGTTGTCATCACATAATCAAAACTTGTACCTGATGGAAGCTGTCATCTGTTATAGCAGCTGTCAGGCTAATTTTAGAAGGTGACTAATTATGTCACTACATTAATATGCTTATATCTCTACCAATATTAAGACACATTATATATCATTGTAAACAGATTGATGAGCACTTTCAAACACAAGTTCAATTGTGTGAATCCATTCAGCTGTTTGTGAGATATTAGCAGACAAAGCTTTTATAGCTACTGATAGCCTGATATCTCAGTCATTCATTGTTGCTTTTGTACAGATGGCTCTTATTTAGTGCTTTCTAGCACAACTTAGTTTGTGAGAATC
>Ga0157359_1000158_pt1 | contig 21708 bp, 15 predicted proteins | sample AttcapACBM3_FD_111482 | JGI IMG/M metagenome (GOLD analysis project Ga0157359, IMG submission 111482) | Fungus gardens microbial communities from leaf cutter ant in Botucatu, State of São Paulo, Brazil - Atta capiguara ACBM3 | ecosystem: Host-associated > Fungi > Mycelium > Unclassified ...
GTGCAATCCAAAATTTGATTTAGACAACCGAACAGCAAAACTGGCTGCGTATATTGTTTATCAATATTTGTTTTCTTAAGAAACAATTTTTAATGTAAAAATGAAAAAGTGCACTGAGATCGCTCATGTGCGCTTTTTTTTAAGTTTCCAAACCCTTAAAGTCAGATACGGAATATAGATAGCAACTATAAATAATTTAATTCAAAAGAAAATTAATTTATAAAATCATTGAGTTAAAAAAATACTCGATTTTTACACTATTTTATAGGCTGCTTGGCACGTAATTTGTTTTGTCTATATTTTAAACTTCATTAAATATGTCTGGATAATTAAATGAAAAACAGAACTTTACATTTTGCTTGTATCAGTGTTTTATTTTGGATGTCTCATTCATCTGGCGCTGCAAGCCCCGAAATAAATACCAATACCATCGAAAAATCACAATCTAAACCAAACAGTAATGTCTCTGTTCGGGTGAAAGCTTTAAACCAGCTTTTACAAGAACAGTGGGAATACACTTTAAAAAATAATCCTGAAACTGCAACGGGTTTAGGAGATTTACGCTACAACGATCGATGGACCGAATTTTCAAAAAATCAGATCGAGAAAGATAAAAAAACTACTCAAAATTTTTTAAAACGTTTTGAAGCGATTGATAGCACAGGGTTTTCAGCAACCGATCAATTAAATAAAGATTTAATGATTTATCAGTTGAAAGAGACACTTAAAAATTATGATTTGAAACTCTATGAGATGCCTTTCAATCAAATGTGGGGGCTACATTTACAATTTCCGGGATTTATTAGTTCGATTCCCTTTAATAATACTAAGCAATATCAAGACTATATTGCTCGTTTAAAACAAATCCCTCTTATTCTTGATCAAGGTATTGAGTTAGCCAAACAAGGACAAAAAGATGGCTTGATGCCTCCCAAGTATTTAATTGAAAAAGTAGCAAAGCAGATTAATAGCATTGCAACGCCAGCAGGAAAGGACAGTGTATTTGCTTCGCCATTAAAGCAATTTCCAAAAAACATTTCGAAAGCAGAACAAGAGCGTTTAAGCCGTGAAATACTACAAGCCATAGATCAGAATGTTCGCCCCGCTTATCAAAAACTCGGTACGTTTATTCAGAAAGATTACTTACCTCATGGACGACAGCACGAGGGGATATGGAGCTTGCCAAACGGTGATGAGCTTTATCGCTATTATGTAGAAAATAATACGACCACCTTGGAAAGCCCTGAAAATATTCATCAACTCGGGTTAAAAGAAGTTGCCCGTATAGAAGCAGAAATGCTGAAAATTGCCAAAGCACAAGGTTTCAATGACTTAAAAAGTTTCCAACAATCCTTAAAAACAAATCCTGCGGTTTTCCCAAAATCTCGTGAAGAAATTTTAGAGATTTATCGCGGGTATATTGCCCAAATGCAACCTGAGTTGCCGAAGCTGTTTGGTTTATTGCCCAAAAATAAAGTCGAAGTTTTGCCCGTAGAGCAATATCGAGAAAAAGAAGCGGCAGGTGCCGAGTATCACCAAGGAACACCTGATGGCTCACGCCCCGGACAAGTATATGTAAATACAGGGGACTTCTCTGAACGTTCCAAAATATCAATGGAAGCGACCGCTTATCATGAAGCCATTCCCGGGCATCATATGCAGATTGATATTGCCCAAAACCTGCCAAATTTGCCGATGTTCCGAAAGCAGCCCAACCACACCGCTTATATTGAAGGATGGGCACTTTATGCCGAGCAATTGGGTAAAGATGTTGGTTTTTATAAAGACCCGCTTTCGGACTATGGAAGACTATCGAGTGAGTTATTCCGCGCTTGTCGGTTAGTGGTTGATACTGGCGTGCACTATAAAAAGTGGACCCGTCAGCAAATGATTGATTTTATGCGAGAACACTCAGCTTTAGATGAACCAGATATTCAGGCAGAGGCAGACCGCTATATTGCTATTCCTGCCCAAGCATTAGCATACAAAATGGGCCAACTAAAAATTTTAGAGCTACGGGAGCTTGCGAAACATGAGCTTGGAGATCGTTTTGATATCAAAGCCTTCCACGACATGATCTTAAACGCAGGAACATTGCCTTTAAATATACTCGATGCCCGTATTAAAAATTGGATAAAGGAACAAAAAGCGGCAGCGTAAAATAAAATTCAAAATTTAGGTCAGGTCCTCGTTGGGCCTGATTTAAAAACAGAATATAATCATAAAAAATATATTTTCGAACTTGAAAATGGACAAAAACCTAAAAGAATATCAGGCTATTATTTTTGATTTAGATGGCACTTTAGTCGACTCCTTTAACTTTTTTCTGGGCGTTTTAAATCAACTTTCTTCCAAATACAAATTTAAGTCCGTTGAACAGCATGAAGTTGATTACTACAAACAACTCACGCCTAGAGAAATTATGAAAGAGATGAATGTCTCTAGGTGGAAACTGCCTTGGATTGCGAAAGATTTTATTCGGTTAATGAAAGAAAGAGATGAAGAAATTCATCTGTTTGAAGGCATGCGAGACCACTTAATTGAACTGCATAAGCGAGGTTATACGCTCGCAATTAATACTTCAAACTCTAAAGAAAACTGTCAAAATGTATTGGGTAAAGAACTCTGTGAGCTTTTTAGCCATATTGATGGTGGCTCGTCTATATTCGGCAAAGCGAAGCGAATTAAGCATGTTCTTAACATTTTGGACTTAAGTAAAAACCAAGCCATTTATGTCGGCGATCAAACCACTGACGGTGAAGCCGCGCATAAAGCAGGTATTGATTTTGCTGCGGTAGGTTGGGGCTATACCTCGGCTGAAAAATTAAAAACCATTCAGCCCAAAGTCATGCTCACAGACTTGGCAACCATGAACGAATTTTTCTAAATATGACATGTAGGAAAAACCATGAATAACAATAACAACCCGATTGGAATGATTGATTCTGGTTTAGGTGGGCTGTCTCTGTTTAAGCATATTCGGCAGGCCCTTCCGAATGAAGATATTATCTATTTTGCAGACTCGAAATACGTGCCTTATGGCGACAGAGAAAGTGACTGGATTGTTTCACGAACCACGCATTTAATTTCAAACCTCGTTAATCACGGCAAATGCAAAGCGATCGTGATTGCTTGTAACACCATGACGGCTGTAGCAGTTGAAACGATTAGAGCACAAATTAATGTGCCGCTTATAGCGATAGAACCAGCGGTAAAACCTGCTGTGGCAATCACGCAAAGCAAGCATATTGCGGTTTTGGCGACTGCAACTACGGTGAAGGGCAAAAACTTAAAAAGTTTAATTGAAACGTATGCGCAAGATATTAAAGTGTCTTTAGTGCCTTGTATTGGTTTGGCCGAAAAAATCGAAACGGGCAAAGCACATACCGCAGAAGTTAAGGATTATTTAAAAAATATTTTGGTGCCGTTGGTCGAGCAAAAAGTCGATACGATTATTTTGGGATGCACACACTATCCGTTTGTTTCAGATACGATTCAGGAAATTGTAGGTCGTGATATTCAAATTATTGAGCCTTCGGAAGCTGTCACAGCGCAATTAATTCGGCAGCTCAATCAATATCATTTAAGTTCTGACAGTCCAAATGAGGGAAATCATATTATTTGGACCAGTTCAGACCCGTTGGAAGTTGCAGACGTGACGTTTTCTTTGCTAGGTAAACGTTTACCTGTAGAAACTACTGGTTTTTAAAGCCCAGAAAAACGCCAAGCCCCATAAAAATGAGTCCACCCATCACGGACATAGATTTTTGGGGCTTCTTCGATTTAGTTAATTTTTGGCTAATATAATTGGCTAAAAACACACAAACCACATCGGCAGACACAAAGATCAGATTCACAATTAATCCTAAAATAATGAATTGAGACCAAACTGGAAAATCGAATGAGGTATTAATAAATTGGGGTAAAAATGCGATATAAAAAATAGCGGTTTTAGGGTTTAACACTTCAACCAGTATGCTCTGCCTTAAAGATAACTGACCATTTTCAACGTTTTGCTGAATAGTCGGGGTAGAGGACGACCTAATTAATTTAATACCTAACCAGACTAAATACAGAGCACCTAAAATTTTAATAATATCATAGAGTTTTGGAATAATTTGAAAGATAGTCGTTAAGCCTAAAGAGGCCGCGATGATATGAAAACAGCCTCCTAAAAAAATGCCAAATGCTGCCATTAAACCCGATTTTCTACCGCGAGAAAGCGTTTGTGCAGCGGTATACAGCATGGCTGGACCCGGAATATAAGCAAAAATAATTGTAGTAATTAAAAATGTAATAAACAGCTCTAAAGAAATCATGTTTTACCTATCTTATTGTTACTATTTTTGAATGAATTTTAAGCAATTTAAAGTATATGAAATTTATAAGTATTTCAATTTTATAATCAGATTTAGGTCTATAAAAATAAAAATCATCCAAAGAATAATTTAAATTCTTTGGATGATTGAAAATGGTCTTATTTAGCTTTTAGAGTCACTGTCTAAAATTTTAATGACTAGAACCTAAGCTTATTTAAGTTCCCAACGTTGATTTGGGTCATCAGATCGTTGGCAGATTTTTACTTCAAAATTACCTAAGGATGGTGTTAAAGATATTGATGAAGTTAATGTTAATACTGCATCAGGCTGACCTTCTACAAAGATATAGCCATCTTCAAATGCCCATTTTGTTATGTATTGTTGATCACTTTGTTGTAAGAAAACACGGCTACTTTGAGTGGAAGCACTGAGAACCCATCGCGAACGGATATCCCTAACAAAGTTGAAAAGCGTATTTACTCTGTCACCGTAGGTATCTTTATAACTATTTAAATACCAAAGCTCTTCTTCTACATTTTTTACATTGTCATGTACTGTAAACTGTCGGTTCTTTCTCTGAGAGAATGATAAAAAACCTCTCTCACCCCATCTACCTGTTGCACTTTGTAAGCCATGGGCCTGCCCATTAGATAGACTTGAAATACATGCACCTGTCGCTTTGTTAACGATTCTAAAGTTTCCATCTGGAAATCCATTAGCCATGATAAATCGTTCCTTATAATTAGAAAGTTTTTGTAATAGGCGAAATTAATAGTGGTTAAGTAAATTTCGAAGCATGATTTATATCATATTTTTTTATATATCAAGCAAGTGTATTTTGTTTAATTTTATTTATAACATTTTGATTTAGTTGTATTTGTTAGTGTTTCTTAATAAAGATTTGAGACAGTGTTTTAGAATTCTATGTATGCAATAAAAAAAGCCCAATATGCAGTTGAAATACATATCGAGCTTTTAAAAATAAACTTACTTAGCTTTTAGAGTCACTGTCTCAATGACTAAAACCTAAATTCAAAGAACCTAGATTAAGCTTGTTTCAGTTCCCAACGTTGATTTGGGTCATCAGATCGAGTTCCGATACCTACACGCCAGCTATGTGTCAGTACCGCATCTGGCTGACCTTCTACAAAGATATAGCCATCTTCAAATGCCCAATTAATGTGTTCATCACGACCCGCACCTTGCATGAAAAGAGTGCCACTATACTTATACAGTGATTGTAATCCTTTACCATTTGTACTGTTTAACGCTGTTTGTAGCTGTTCAAAAGATTCATTTGACTTTAAGCCTGTCTGTAAAATCTTTTTGGCAGTATTTATATTTTTTTCATCAGTATCTAAACCTAGAGTTTTTCTAAGCTCTAAAATAATTTTTACTGCTTCTTTTTGAGGGTCTTTTACATCTTGTAGCTCTTTCCATACTTTGCTTTTTAATACATGTACGTTCTCTTTTTTAAGTTTTTCTAGAAGATCATTGATATTCTGATGGTCGAAATACAATCGGAACACTGAATCTGATTCCCAATCTTTTTGATCCAAAACATCTAATTGCACAGAAGCAAAAATGATCTTATAGAGTACTGCTCCAAGCGGATTTTCTAAATTACTCATATTAAATTTAAGAGGAAATTTCATATATTTATGAAAAGTCGCTTCAATGCTACTGATTGAATTATAAGCGAGTGCTGTATTTAAGGAGTCATTTAGCTTAGTTTCATCAAGTTTGCCAACAAGTTCCGATTTAATAGTTTCTTCGCCGTTACTAAGAATAAATGACTTTAATAAACGAGTAATATCAAGACAATCATTGGTTTTTAAGTGTGCTAGTGTTTCTTCATCTTGCTTTGGTAAAAGACTAATAAAATTTTCTACGTCGTGGTCTCGCAATTTATAGCCAGTTACTTTTCCCCCAACCCTAGCACAAAGAGCCCAACGGCCACGGAGATCTCTAACTTCGTTATAAAGTCGATTTTCTTGACCGCGATAGCCTGAACGACTATCAAAATGCCAAATCTCTTCATCTGTATTTTTAACTGTGTCATGTACCTTAAATTCTCGGTCAGCTGTATTATAACCGTCGTGTCCACCGTACACACTTGCGATACACGCACCTGTTCCTTTGTTAACGATTCTAAAGTTTCCTTTTGGGAATCCATTAGCCATGATAAGTCGCTCCTTATAATTAGAAAGTTTTTGTAATTGTCGAAATTAATAGTTATCAAGTAAATTTCGAAGCGTGATTTATATCACACTTTTTCGAGCATAAATCCAAGTGTTTTTGTTGGTTTTTGTATATAACATGTTGATTTAAATGTATTTATTAGAGTGGCTTAATAAAAGCACGCGACTATGTTTTAGAGCTTTATAAATTCAATAAAAAAGCCCAATATGCAGTTGAAATACATATTGAGCTTTTAAAAATAAACTTACTTAGCTTTTAGAATCGCTGTCGAAAGGTTTTAGTGACTAAAACCTAAATTCAAAGAACCCTAGATTAAGCTTTTTTCAGTTCCCAACGCTGATTTGGGTCATCAGATCGAGTTTCGATACCTACACGCCAGCTATGTGTCAGTACCGCATCTGGCTGACCTTCTACAAAGATATAGCCATCTTCAAATGCCCAATTAATTTGTTCATCGCGAGTTGATGCTTGCAAGAAAAGAGTGCCACTATACTTATACATTTCCGACTCTTTACCATTTGTACTGTTTAATGCTGTTTGTAGCTGTTCAAAAGACTCATTTGACTTTAAACCTGTCTGTAAAATCTTTTTGGCAGTATTCATGTTTTTCTCATCAGTACCCAAACCTAGAGTTTTTCTAAGCTCCAGAATTATTTTTACTGCTTCTTTTTTAGGATTGTCTCCACGTTCAAACTCGCTCTCTATTTTGTATTTAAATTCTTCAAGGCACTCTTTTTTAGTATTTTTTAAAAAAGTATTCATATCTTCGTGGCTTAAATTTAATTTGAAATCCGCTGGCAAGCTTAAGCTATCTAGTTTTAATGCAGCGACAATAACTTGATAGAGTAGTGCTATAAGAGGATCTTCTAAATTACTCATATTTAATTCAAGAGCAAGATTTATCTGTTCTTGAGAAGTCACTTCAATGCTACTGATTGAATTATAAGCGAGTGCTGTATTTAAACAGTCATTTAGCTTAGTTTCATCAAGTTTGCCAACAAGTTCCGATTTAATGGTTTCTTCGCCGTTACTACGAATAAATGACTTTAATAAACGAGTAATATCAAGACAATCATTGGTTTTTAAGTGTGCTAGTGTTGGTTCATCTTGCTTTGGTAAAAGACTAATAAAATTTTCTACGTCGTGGTCTCGCAATTTAGAGCCATTTTCTTCTGCCCCAACGTTAGCACAAAGAACCCAACTGGCACGGTGATCAACAACTTTGTTAAAAAGTCGATTCTCTTGACCGCTACGGCCTGAACGACTGTCAAAATGCCAAATCTCTTCATCTGTATTTTTAACTGTGTCATGTATCGTAAATTTTCGGTCAGATGTATTATTACCGTCGTGTCCACCGTACGCGCTTGCGATACAAACACCTGTTGCTTTGTTAACGATTCTAAAGTTTCCTTCTGGGAATTCATTAGTCATGATAAGTCGCTCCTTATAATTAGAAAGTTTTTGTAATAGTCGAAATTTATAGTTATTAGGCAAATTTCGAAGCGTGATTTATATCACATTTCCATGAGCATAAATCCAAGCGTTTTTGTTGGTTTTTGTATATAACATGTTGATTTAAATATACTTATTAGAGTGGCTTAATAAAAGCACGCGACTATGTTTTAGAGCTTTATAAATTCAATAAAAAAGCCCAATATTCAGTTGAAATACATATTGAGCTTTTAAAAATAAACTTACTTAGCTTTGCGAGTCACTGTCTCAATGACTAAAACCTAAATTCAAAGAACCCTAGATTAAGCTCTTTTAAATTCCCAGCGCTGTTTTGGGTCATCAGATCGTTGACTAATACCTACAGATGAACCCCAGAGATGTGTCAGTACAGCATCTGGTTGGCCTTCTACAAAGATATAACCATCTTCAAATGCCCACTTAGTCTGGTACTGACAACCCGAGCCTTGCAAGAAAAGATCGCCACTATGCCAATGAATTGCTTGCATCTCTTTATCATTTATACTTTTTAATGCTGTGAGGAGTTGCTCTAAAGACTCATTTGACTTTAAGCCTGTCTGCAAAATCTTTTTGGCAGTACTTATATTTTTCTCATCAGTATGTAAATCTAGAGTTTTTCTAAGCTCTAAAATAATTTTTACTGCTTCTTTTTGAGGGTTTTCTACATCTTGAAGCTCTGTCCACGCTTTTTCTTGTAGTTCCTCAAGCTGTCCTTTTTTAAGTTTTTCTAGAAGATCATTAATATCGTCATGGCGTAAATATAATCGGAACACTGAGTCTGATTGCCAATCTTTTTGATCCAAGACATCTAATTGCACAGATGCAAAAATGATCTTATAAAGTTGTTCGTTTTGCTGAGCGCATAAATCTTTAAGTTCAGGAAGGTCTAAACCTAGCAAAGGAGAGGGAGCAAGTTCATAGAACTTTCGCTCAATGCTACGAATTGACGTATGAGCGAGGACTGGATTTAAATATTCATCAAACTTTTTATCGTCGAGCTTACCTACAAGTTCCGATTTAATACTTTCTTCATCGTTAATCTCAATAAATGTTTCTAATAAACGAACAATATCAAGATGATTATCGGTTTTTAAATGGACGAGTGTTTCTTTATCTTGCTTTGGTAAAAGGCTAATAAAATGTTCTAAGTCTTTATCATGCAGCTTAAGTCCAATCACGCTTTTTTTAACATAAGTACCGAGAACCCAACGAGAACGGATATCTTTAACTTTGTTGTAGAGCATATTCACTCTACGTCCCCAACTGTCTGCATGACTATCAAAAAACCAAAGTTCTTCGTCTGTATTTTTAACTTTGTCATGTACCGTAAATAGTCGGTCATTTGTATGAGAGTAAGGTAAAACACCCTTTTCACCACGTGCAGTTACGGCATCTTGTAGGCCATGGCTTTGCCCACCATACAGACTTGAAATACAAACACCTGTTTCTTTGTTAACGATTCTAAAGTTTCCTTCTGGAAATCCATTAGTCATGATAAGTTGCTCCTTATAATTAGAAAGTTTTTGTAATAGTCGAAATTAATAGTTATCAAGTAAATTTCGAAGTGTGATTTATATCACATTTCTTTGAGCGTAAATCCAAGCGTTTTTGTTGGTTTTTGTATATAACATGTTGATTTAAATGTATTTATTAGGGTGGCTTAATAAAGGCGCGCGACTATGTTTTAGAGCTTTATAAATTCAATGAAAAAGCCAAATATACTTTTAAATTAATCACCCCCACCTATAAAAGCTATAGAAAAATAAGCACTCGAAAGGGTGGGAACAGATGTTCGCTTATCAATTTATGGAGTAGGGGCTTTTTTCTATAAGATATTTTTTATACTTAAATCGTCTTCATGTTAGATGTATTTATATAAACTATTAAATTAGAATTAATGATCAATCTATTTTATTCACTAAATATAGATGCAACTCAAATTTATATTTTAAATTTAATTAAAAGTCATAAATAAAATAAAAAGGATAATATTATTTAAATATTAATTAAATTATTATATTTAAACTTTTTTATTAAAATAAATTGACGTTCTTTATTATACCGATTAATATTTCGTTGCTGGCCTACATTGCCAGACGGTTTTGACAGACCGTACTTAGCAAATGGGTTATACTTCCTTAGTATTTCCCATGTGGAACCTTTGTGCCCCCTTTTTCTCTACGGTAGGGCGGAAGGGGGACGCGTTCGCGCGTGCTGGTCGCTAAGTCTAGTCTGTCAACCCTCTTTCGTTCTACCACCCTAAATTAGTTCGCGGTGATTTGGTGGTAGGACTCCATTTTTAAGGAGTTGGCCATGCCATTATTTAAACTCGTTTTCTCTCTCAATTAATTATTTTATTTATTTAAAATTTGGGTTTTTTGCAGCCTAATTTTTTAGATTTATAAAATATTTTTATTTTAAAATTTTAATTACTTTATTTTCCTGTGTTTGTGGGAGGGTTAATTATTATTTAAAAATTATTTTAATATATATACAAATCATATTTTTATTTTATTTAAAGATTTAAATAATCATGAGAATAATATGAAACTTTATAAAATTATATTGGTTTTAAACCTTGTGGTAGGCGGTTATGGGATTACACATGATGATGCCCATGCTCAGCAGGAATTTAAAAGAATTTGTTTGTCAGGTGAACGCATGCAAGCCAGTTGTGACTGTATTTGCCAACAGCTTGCAGAGGTGTATTCACCTCAAACCGTACAACGTTTAAAACGCACCAGTTTGCAAAGTCCTGTTCTCCCACAGGACTTTGCCCCTAACTTGCTCAGTAGCATTTGGCGCTGCCATAAAACCAAAATGGGCTAAGTCCTGCGCTTAGCTCCTTTATCTCTGTGTCGCGATGATCTCTCACACTTTAAATCAGCGCAAAAGTAAAAGTCCGTTGTGGCACAGAGGCCTAGGGGGAATAAAATTATTGAAACCCATTAATTTCGTTTAAGCTATCTATATCTCGGTTGAATATTATTTTCTTTAATAATTTTGACTATTGAGTAAAGTACAGAGCGTCTAACCTGAGCATTTTTATAACTGCCTTGATGATCAAAGCCTATCATTTTAAATACTTGCTTAACCCCAGATCGCTTCAGTGGAGCACAACCTGACTGATAGGGTACAGTACCATCACCGGGTGCATTCTGAGATGATATTTTAAAGGTTCCAAATTTCCCACTGGCTAATCGAATATATCTTAATCCATTGTTTTCTTTTATATTCGCTTTCATATAAGACATTGCGCTTTGTCCCATATACATCGCATCTTTGGCGACTTTTTGGTTATAAGATTCAACCTCTCTTGCACTTACACGAGGTAATCTTTTCATTTGTTCGGCTGTTAACCCTCTCAATGGTTGGTCCAATGTCCATGTAAGTGTTCCAAAACTTGAATGTTTAGGGTCATGTCCATAGTTAACATAAGTACAGGGATGATATTTATTGGTGATTTTATCGTGGAAATTTTTAACGTCATTAATTTTTAATTTATAGACATTTTTCACTGATTTGTTAGGAATATTTTTCTTCACTATATTAGCAGGATCAATTAATTCTTCCTTCACCATTTCCCACCATACACCATCAGCTTTATAAATCTCTTCGTAGGGGTCACTTTTCGGAAGGGAAACGACATTGGTTTGTAGATCTTTACCATTCATTAACCCTGAACCATTTAAAAATAACCATGGCTTTCCATTGTTATAAGCCTTACTTGGTAATAGTTCTAAACCACCCGGAGCATTAGCAAGTACCGCAGTCACATGTTCAGTATTTTTACCAATAACATTGGCCGCAACAGCACTTACCAAACCACCCTCTGACGAACCAGCAACGAGTCGTCGGTAGGCAGCAGCAGCACCTTCTGCTGGCATCACCCCATGCACTACACCCGCAATATCTCCCCCACGCAACTGGACTAATCTACGTGTTAAAAGACCGCCCATAGAGTGAGTAACAATAATAAATTTATGGAATCGTGCACCATATTCTTGCTTTATTTTATCTAATTTTTGAGCAGCAATCGCTGCACCATTTTCACTCGACTGTAGCCAGTTATAGCCCATCGCATAGACAGGGAAATGGAATTTCTTAAGATGCTCTATCTCTTGTTTATTAAGGGACATAAATGGCTGTTGTGGAAACCATTTTGAGGACTCAGACTGATTTAATAAACTTTGCCATTCATAAATTGCTTCTTGCTGCTTCACTTGTTGATAAGCAGCATAACTTCCGCCCAATCCTGCTGTGTAAATTGGCTTATCATCAAAGCTGATATTATTAAGTACAAGCTGTAAATAGGTTAAAACTCCACCATAACTATCCCAATGTACAGTTCCCCAATAGCGTTCTCGTAGTGTTTTTTCGCTTAGCTTAAGTCGTCTATCAACTCCAATAGCGCCATTTGTATCAACTTTTGTATTTAATGGATCTAACTCTGTCTGTAATACAGCAGGGCTCTTTTGGGTTTGTGAATAAATAGTACCGACCATGCCTCCGCCATTTCCCAACTTCCATACAGGTTTATTCAAAGCAGTATTAAAAATATTTGACCCCATAATTCCGGGCACAAAAATAATTGGGATTGTGTCCTGTAAAGGCACCTCTACATAAGTTCCTGCCTTATTTGTAGATGGGCTTGTTGCCGACCCCGTTTGTGCAATAGCCTTGTTCGTCATCTTATTTCTCTTTTTTATTATTTGGTGCAGTTTGAATACTATTTATAATAAAATCATGTAATTGAAAAACTTTCTTTTGGCTAATTGTCGATTGAAGTGCTTCATCATCATGGACAAGTTCAGCACTTTCTAAACTGTAATGAATAAAAGGGTCATTATCATTTTCCAATGAACCCAAATATTGCCAAGCTGCCGATTCAAATCCACGTTCAACAAAACCTCGACGGTGAGCATGGCCAAAGACCTCTTCACCAGCTAAACCATTAATCTCTTTCTTTTGTTCTCTTAGATTTTCTGTACTCATCATTGTTTTAAAGATAAGGGGAGCGTTTGCTTCATTTTCTTTAGCCATTTCAATTAATGGCCGGTCAGATTCCAGTCGAACTCGATGTTCTATATCTACTCGAACTCGTGGATAACTTGGAAATCTAAAATGTAAATATCCTCCAGTAAAAGGAATATTTTTACTCATGTCATCTAAAATAAAAAAATCTTTCCAACATAAACCAGCCTGATCTTCGCCTTTAGCTGATCTAATTTTTATACTTTTTAATGTATGTTTCATGTCCTCAAGAGCTACATTCAATAAATCATTATCTGCCCCACTTTTTAGAACCAACAATCCTTTAAATGGGAAATATAAATAACCATCAATTTCATACGCTTCAGTGGTATATTTATTACTTCTATAAACAATAATATTGCTTACAATACGACCATTCTGATTTACAGGACCTTGCATTTCTTGTTTTAATAAAACCCCTTCTGTTTCATGAGGTTCATGCTTTAAATACTCAATCTTGTCATTAATCAGTTTTTGATATGCTTCGTATGTTTTTATACTTTCATCAACTTCTATATTGCTGCCGTTGTAGTTAAAGTTACTATATTCAACTTCTGTTTCTTTTGGGACCGTTAATTCAATTCGGCCAAAGCATACTTTCTTAGGATTACTATAATCAATCACTTTAATTCCTTCCTGTTCTTTCTCAACATTTGAACAAGCACTAAAAGAAACTGCTGTTAATAAGCAAAGGGTTAAGCGCTTTAATAAATTCATTCTTAACTTTCCCTAGTCCTTTATTCAGGAGAAAAAACTTCTATATTTAATGCTGTCATCGCATCTTTGGTAAAAACTGTAGTTTTTCCATCTTTGCCAGATACCCCTTCAAAAACTTGACCATCTTCAGCAGTAATTCGGTATTTCAGATTTTTGGCGGGTTCACCATCTGGATAATGCAAAATAAAATGTTCGTCATATTGTGATTTTAGTTCTGGCATCGCTGGCAATTGACTCGAAAGGGAAGCGCCGCTTTTTGTCTGAATTTGCCCAGCTTTAAGTTCCATTAAACCCGGGCATGCAATTTCTATATTTCCATCCTGAAGTTTGATATACCCACCACCAGCAGTAATCAAGATGCCTTTGCCACTTTCAATTCGGACAAAATCATTAAGCGAGTAAACATGCATTTGCTGTTTGGAAGCTAAGGTCATTTTTCCTTTTTGAGCTGCTATGTCTACATCACCTTCACCCGATTTAATTTTGATTCCTGCATGTTTGGCAAAAATACTAATTTTATCCAGTGCCTTAGCTATCCAGTTTTTACCTGTAAAAAATTGCAGGTTTTTCGGCGTACTGACATCGACATTTTGTTTAGCTGCAAGTTGGAGACTCTCTTTGCTATCTAGAATCATTGCTGATTCACTATGCAAAGCCACTAAAGCATCTGAACCTTCATTCCATTTATCAAATTTTTCTTTAAGTGTATCTTGCGCCCCTAAATCAGGCTCATCTACTTCATGAGCCGAAGCAAGTTCTTTAAAGTATTTATTACTTTCAGTATGAAAATTAATATTCTCTTTTATATTAGACCTTGTGAGTTGCTCGCCTTGTGCTTGTTCTGACGATTCGGATGTTAAGAGTATTCCTTTAGCAGCGCGGATAGCTCCCCACTCATCTGTTCTTAATTCAAAGCCTTGTCCACGTCCTTCGCTTTCCGCTTTATCTTTTGGATGGCTTAAATTCCCCAAATTAAGCTGAGAGGAACCATGACTGCTATGTAACTGAGCGCTAATTTGTCCTGTAGTATCGTCAAAACGAAGCTGGTTAAAGCCTTTACCATCAACTTCTTTGGAACGAATACCGCTTAGTTTTTTTGTGTCAGGAAGTTGCCCTTTAATATCAAACTTCGTTGGCGAACGGTGAGCTTCATGAATACGGCCCGTCACAAAGGGACGGTCAATGTTGCCATCAAAGAAATCAACCACCACGATTTCATCTTTACGCGGTAAAAAACGTGCTCCATAGCCTTCGCCTGCCCACGGAGTAAGAACATCTACCCATGCCGAATCTGTATCACTATTATTGGCGCCCGCACCACCATCATGAGCATGGTCTTCGGTACGTGTAAACAGGAACCTGACTTTAATTCGTCCCCATTCATCTACATGGATTTCTTCACCATCACTGACCACTTTGGCTCGTTGTACATGGGCAACAGGGCGGTGCTTTAATGGATCATATTCAGGTACAACGCTAATGTTTCTACGAACGGCCACAAGTTCATTGGCCTGACGCTCGTGTTCACTGTCTTGACTGCTTTGCCAGTGACTTAAGGTTAATAGTTTTTCTACTTGGTCTTGTATATCTTTTGGAAAGTTATTTTGATTATAAAAATGCTTATTAAGGATTAAAAATTCCTTATCATGCTGACTATGATTTTTTTCTAATTCTGGATAGTCAAGCAATTGGAACCAATAACCGACTTGGGTATCTCGTACACTGCTATGCGCTTTAAAATACTTGGCTTGTAAAGCTTGATACTGATTCAGATGCTTATTCAGTCGTTCTAACTGGTTATTACCCGAAGCTGTGGCTTGGTCTTCTCCTTTAAGGTCTCTTATCCATGCTGGAGATATATTCCATGCCTGTTCTAAACTTAAGCTTTCATTATCTCGTTGAGAGCTATGTTTATGTAAGCTAATGACTGACCCACTGGCATCTTCCTGACTTAGACTATCAGCTTGCCAACGCTGCACATGGCTAGCTGTTGGCTGTAACTGTCTCTGAGCGATAAAGCTGGTGATACTGTCATATTGCTCAGTCGCGTTTGAACGGTGATAACGAATGGTTCTGCGTTTAAGCGATTGAAATTGGTTGTTATCATCAATTAAACGTAGTTTCTGTGCTTCGATACGCTGATTATTACTTGCTATAAGATAATTGGACTCATCTACCAGCCAGCTAATCGCTTCTTCCCGCATTATTCGGGTGAGGTATGCATAATCGCTTTCATTTGATTGCATAGAAAAAGGGCGTAGATCGTATGTCTTTGTTAAACCACTCGTATCTAGCTGTAAACTCGCTGCAAACAACGGACTTTTACTTTGCCATTCTTTAAAGATGACCTCGATAATATCGACAACACTTTTATTCATAAACACACGACTATTACGTCGTTTATGCCATAAGCTAGTCGCATCCTGCATAGTCAAACGGTATAGGCTAAAAGCGCCATCACTTTGACCTTGACTAGCACCAGTAACAACACCCGTAGTTCTAAAAATTTGACCTGAATCTGTTACCTGATCAACAGCAACCTGACATCCGATAAACTGTTTTAATTCAATATATGGGTTTGTAGATAAGCAAATAAGCTCTGCCGATAGCCCATCATTAATGCCATGATAACCATCAATACGTTGCAACATAATCTGTGAATTAAGTTCTGTATTTGAAAATTGAACATTAATTGCACGTTTTTGAATACCAAAACCTATTTTTTCTAAAATACTAAAAATATTATTCAACATTATTATGAAAAAATTAATTATTAATTGTGATAATGTTAACAGACCGGTCTGTATATTTCAATTTGTAAAAATATAGATCTGTCTATTCTTATATTAATCCCATCTCTGGTGGTTAGTTGGACAACCTATTTATACACTAGAATGGAAAACTTAATAATTCAGTATATTGCGCTAAACCATTATGAATACAGAAATAAAATTTAAAAAAACAAAATCAAAAAGAGAAATTATTCTAAATACAGCAACTCAGCTCTTTATTCAGGAAAGCTATATCAGTGTCGGTATAGACCGTATTATTGCAGAATCCGATATTGCTAAAGCGACTTTTTATAAGCATTTCTCCTCTAAAGAAGAACTGGTATTCAACTGTTTAAAAGAATTAAAACTCGATATTCAAATTGCAGTGGAAGAGCATATCTCGCAAAAGTCAGCTCCCCTAGAAAAACTGAAACAACTCTATAGATGGTATATCGACTGGGTAAATCAAAATGATGCCAAAGGGTGCCCATTTCATAAAGCACGCATGGATGTAGGAGACTTATACCCATCCATTCTGGTTATACTGGATGAATATCGAAATTGGTTATTTGATACAACAAAGTCAATTTTTAATGAGTTGGAAATAAAGGATTCGGTAGCCTTAACACATCTATTTCTCTCTTTGTTAGATGGTATAATCAACAGTTCTGTTTGTGAAAAATCCCCGATTAAGCCCCGGAAAACATGGAACTTTATCCAGACATTAGTTGAGCTTGAAAAAACTTCTAACACAGCTAACACGCCTTCACTTTAGAACAAAGACATAGCCCTTAATTTATGAATTTTATGCTTATTAGTAATGATTAAAACTTTTAATTTTCACTTTCTAATTGTAACTCTTATTAAGTCACCAGAACCCAAGAACACTCATTGAGCACTTTATTAACGCAATAAAAAAACCTATATGCCGTTATACATATTTACCTTCACTCGCAAATACTCCATCCAAATTCTAGACACGCATAACCATCTTTTGATGGGTTTTTTCATACTCTCGTGGAGAATGTTAACGTCGTTTTGAAAAGTAACGTGCTGGAGAGTCGCCTAGTGCTCTTCGAAACATAGCAATAAAACTACTGGGTGATGTATAACCCAGCACTTCGGAAACCTCTGCAACGGAAGTACCGCGCGCTAATAATTCCAAGCTATGCATTAATTGAGCCTGTTGACGCCACTGCGCAAAACTTAGACCAGTTTCTGAAAGTATGAGGCGCCGCAATGTTCGCGACGACATTGCACCGTACGACGCCCATTCATCAAGGCTACGTTGACAATCAGGTTCTGCCAGCATTGTTCTAAGCACGCGCTCTAAACGAGCATCTTGAGGCATCGGTAGGTGTAGTGCTTCATGTGGAGCAAGACGAATTTCATCTTGAATGACTGCAATTATATTTTCTTGATCGGGTGCCAAATTACCCAACTTATTCCACTCAGAAGCCCTGTTTGCCAAAGCCCGCAATAACTCACTAACCCCAATCACACAAGGATGCTGTGGCAAGCCTGAACACAATATCGGGGTCATGAAAAGAGTCCAGCCACTCAGAGCGCCGCTCACCTTAACTTTATGCGATACGTCTGGAGGTATCCAGCTTGCTCTTGATGGAGGCAAAAGCCATGACCCATGAGATGTTTTTACCTCTATAAATCCCGTATCCACACACAATAATTGACCACGAACATGGTGGTGCCAATCATATTCCCGCGTGCCTAACCGATATTGATTATTTGGTTCATCTTCACCGCGAATTGCTATCAATGAAGGCCCCTCGGACCATTCACTATAATCAATATCTACATCCGTACTATCACTCATATTGGCCAGATTTCTGTATTTATTGGCCAAATTACGTTATCACCGCCAAATTCCTCTATGCAATACTTTTTCGCAACATGATTTATTTATCCTGATAGAAACCACAGAAATAAAGCATATGAAACAATTACATATATCGATTATTGGCGCTGGGCTTGGTGGATTGTGCTTAGCTCAAATGCTTAAACGGGCTGATATTGCATTTGATGTTTTTGAGCGTGATTCGGCGCCAAATAGCAGAACTCAAGGGTATCGGATACGCATAGATGCTGCTGGTCAACGCGCTCTAGCTGCTAGTCTTCCTGAATCGCTTTATACCTTGTTCCGTGAGACAGCATCTATTGCTGCATCGGCTGGGCAATTTTTAACGCCGCAACTTGAACGTACTCTAGAGGAGCGCCTACCAGAGAGCTGGCGATCAAATACAGACAAAGAAAACCCGATTAAAGATGAAGATCTTAGAGTCAATCGCCAAACATTAAGAGAGATCCTGATGACGGGCATTGAAGATCACATCCACTTTAATCACGCATTCGATCACTATGTTTTGAAACAGGATGGTCGTGTCGAGATTTATTTTGAAAATAAAAGTCCAATTTCTTCAGATGTTCTAGTCGGTGCCGACGGAGTAAATTCGGCTGTTCGAGCACAATTGGCTCCTGATGCACTACCTTTGGATACAGGTTCAATGTGCATTTATGGAAAAACACAACTCAAAAAATTCGATAACCATGCATTGCACAACAGTATGAGTGTCATTTTTGCAAATGGATTTACCGCCATTTTTGATGACATGTGCTTTAAAACCCCGTTGCCAGATATTGCCGCATGTATTGAGCCTCAATGTTCTCTTACGCCTATAGATGACTATTTGTACTGGGCGCTTATTGGCCCAAAATCACGCTTTGGTATCGGCAACTCAACGGTTTCACAGCCAGAATTACAGAGAGTTCTTCAAAAGGTTATGTTTGATGTCACAGAAGACTGGCATCTCACTCTCCAGCAGATCATACGTCAAACAGACTTATCCACCGTCGCTATGCTACCGATACGAAATGGTCGTCCAGAAATTGTATGGAAAACTGGTCCTGTAACACTGCTAGGAGACGCTATACATGCAATGAGTCCGGCAGGAGGGGTCGGAGCCAATACGGCACTTAAAGATGCGAGTCTATTAGGCAGCATGTTGGCCCAAATAGCGTCAGGAAATAATGAAATTGCAAATATTCTCAATGCTTACGAGAAACAAATGCGAGCTTGGGCAATAGAAGCTATAGCAAGCTCAAACCGAGGCGCAGAAAAATTATTTAAAATGTCTACGGCGTGAAATGAAAATTTATGTCTCACTCATAGAAAAACCCAGCCTGCTTTTTAATCAGCATGGCTGGGTTTTTCTGGTTTACAACTTTAAAGTTGTATTGTTCAAACACGCATATGGATAGCGTGTTTGATGATTACTCTACAGTTACTGACTTCGCCAAGTTACGTGGCTGGTCAACATCTGTACCACGTAATACAGCAACGTGATAAGACAACAACTGAACTGGTACGCTATAAACAATTGGAGCAAGCCATTCGTTTACTGCTGGAATTTGTACAACGTGTTGACGGTCTTTTTCCGCAATACCGCTATTTTCATCAGCAAAAACGAATAATTCACCGCCACGCGCCTGAACTTCTTCCATATTCGACTTAAGCTTATCAAGCATTTCATCATTTGGAGCAAGAATAACGATTGGCATTTCGTTATCAACAAGTGCCAATGGCCCATGTTTCAACTCACCAGCCGCATAACCTTCTGCGTGAATATATGAAATTTCTTTAAGCTTTAATGCACCTTCCAACGCGATTGGATAGTGTGTACCACGGCCTAAGAATAAACAGTGTTGTTTTTCAACGAACAATTCTGATAAACGTAAAATTTCATCATCATTTTTAAGCGTATCAAGAATAACTTTCGGACTGTGCCATAATTCACGAGCAAGCTCTTCAATCATTGCATTGCTAATACGCTGTTTTACTTGTCCAATTTTGAGAACGAGTAGCATGAGCGCAGCAAGCTGAGTCGTGAACGCTTTAGTTGATGCAACACCAATTTCAGGCCCAGCAAGGGTCAATAAGTGGTGATCAGTTTCACGTACCATTGAAGACGTTGCAACGTTACAGATGGTTAAAGTCTGAATGCTGAGCTTGTTTGCTTTGGCACGTTTTTGCGTTTCACGTAATGCAGCTAAAGTATCGGCTGTTTCACCTGATTGAGAAATACAAACATAGAGTGTGTTTTCAACAATTACAGGGGTGCGATAGCGGAATTCACTCGCGATTTCAACTTGGCATGGCACGCCAATGAGTTGTTCAAACCAATATTTCGCGATCATGCCTGAGTGGTAACTTGTACCACACGCAATGATTTGTACGCTTTGAATTTTGCTGAAATCTGCATTGGCATCTTGCAAGAAATCTTCGCGTAAGCTGTTGCCATCAAGTGCTTGAGAAATCGTTTGTTTGATTGCTTCTGGTTGCTCATAAATTTCTTTGAGCATGTAGTGTTTATATTCACCTTTTGAAGCATTACTTACTGTTGCATCAAGCTCTTTCACTGGACGTTCAACAAGTTGACCGTTTGCAAATACTTCAATTGAAGTACGAGTCAGGCGAGCAATATCACCTTCTTCTAAATACATAAAACGGTTAGTCACAGGTAAAAGCGCAAGTTGGTCTGAACTAATAAAGTTTTCACCAATACCTACACCAATCACCAGTGGTGAACCTTCACGTACAGTGATTAACTCATCTGGGTAATCGCTATGGATAATACCCAGTGCGTATGCACCTTTAAGCTGAGGAACAACAGATTCTACTGCTTCAAGTAAGCTGTCAGTGCTTTTTAGTGCTTCAGCAACTAAGTGAGCAACAACTTCTGTATCTGTTTGAGAGGTAAATACATATCCTAAAGCTTGAAGGTCATCTTTAAGCTCTTGATAGTTTTCGATAATACCGTTGTGAACGACTGCCACTTTGCCCGACATGTGTGGGTGAGCATTATTTTCAGTTGGTTTACCATGTGTTGCCCAACGTGTATGAGCAATACCAACTACCCCAGTAAGCTGCTGGTCAGCAACTGCATCAGCAAGGTTAATCACCTTACCTACACGGCGCTCACGTAAAACTTGTTGATTATTCAGTAAAGCAACGCCCGCTGAATCATAACCGCGATATTCAAGACGTTTTAAACCTTCGATTAAAATCTCGGTTACACAACGCTCTGCAACGCCTCCGACGATACCACACATAATTCAATCCTCTTATTTTTCACGCTTTTGGGGACGTTGATAATTTGCTTTAGAAATTTGTTGAGCAC
>Ga0157359_1000159_pt1 | contig 21697 bp, 23 predicted proteins | sample AttcapACBM3_FD_111482 | JGI IMG/M metagenome (GOLD analysis project Ga0157359, IMG submission 111482) | Fungus gardens microbial communities from leaf cutter ant in Botucatu, State of São Paulo, Brazil - Atta capiguara ACBM3 | ecosystem: Host-associated > Fungi > Mycelium > Unclassified ...
CGGTATAATCGCCAACGTTTTCCGCATCCTCTTCAGTGCCGAAGTGGCGAAATCGGTAGACGCAGTTGATTCAAAATCAACCATCGAAAGATGTGCCGGTTCGAGTCCGGCCTTCGGCACCAAAAGCATGTAAATGGACCTCAACTGAGGTCTTTTTTTATGCCTGAAATCAGCGTCACACAAGGCTTTTCTAGCTTTTCTCCTCAACTGAAGTCAACCTAACTCAATCCACATCAACAAGTATGTGAGTATACTAATGAGTATATTTGCCGATTCGATATTGCGTGTATACTCACGAGATACCAATGGAAGGATGACCATTATGGCCCTAACGGATACTAAAGTTCGTTCTGCGAAACCTGAAGCAAAGGAATACTCTCTTGTAGACGGCGACGGCATGTCCTTACTTGTAAAGCCAACGGGCTCTAAGTATTGGCGATTTCGTTTCCGTTTTGGTGGTAAACAACATTTGATGGCGTTCGGCATTTACCCGGATGTTTCGCTGGCTGATGCCAGGAAGAAAAGGGAGGAGGCCAGAAAGTTGGTAGCTGCTGGTATCGATCCTCGTGAGCATAAACGTGCTGTGAAAGAAGAGCAGGCGAAAGAAATCATTACTTTCGAGAAGGTTGCCAGAGAGTGGCTCGTGACCAACCAAAAATGGTCGGAAGATCATGCTCATCGCGTAAAAAAGAGCCTAGAGGACAATATCTTCCCGGCAATTGGTGCTCGCAATATTGCTGAACTGGGCACCCGCGATCTATTAATTCCCATTAAAGCCGTGGAGACATCTGGACGTCTTGAAGTGGCTTCCCGTCTTCAACAGCGCACCACGGCCATCATGCGTTATGCGGTGCAAAGCGGACTAATTGATTATAACCCGGCGCAAGAGATGGCGGGGGCGGTAGCTTCCAGTAATCGGCAGCATCGTCCGGCGCTGGAGTTAAAGCGCATTCCTGAATTACTCCAGAAAATAGATGACTACACCGGCAGGCCACTAACCCGTTGGGCAACCGAAATCACTCTGCTTATCTTTATCAGATCAAGTGAACTGCGTTTTGCTCGCTGGTCAGAGATCGATTTTGAAACGTCAATGTGGACCATCCCACCTGAGCGAGAGCCTATTCCCGGTGTGAAACATTCTCAGCGAGGGTCAAAAATGCGTACACCTCATCTGGTGCCGCTTTCAAAGCAGGCTATGGCAATCCTAGAGCAGATAAAACAGTTTTGTGGGGAACACGAGTTGATTTTCATTGGCGATCACGATCCGCGTAAGCCTATGAGTGAGAACACGGTGAACAGTGCATTGCGGGTGATGGGCTATGACACCAAAGTTGAGGTTTGCGGTCACGGTTTCCGCACAATGGCCTGTAGTTCGTTAATTGAGTCTGGGCTATGGTCGAAGGATGCGGTGGAGCGGCAAATGAGCCATATGGAACGCAATTCGGTGAGGGCGGCGTATATCCATAAAGCGGAACATCTGGATGAGCGTAAGTTGATGCTGCAATGGTGGGCTGATTTTCTGGATGCGAACCGGGAAAAGGGAATTACGCCGTTTGACTATGCGAAGACCTATAATCCGATGCGGAGCAGGTAAATCGAGTAGAACACCAATTACATACAGAAGGCATCCGGAAGTTAAAGCTCGAATGCCTTTTTACCTTTTAATAACCAAAAATCACAAGAATAACAAATGATTAAGATATGCTAGGGATGTGGTTCTGACCGTGTGGATGAACGTAATATCGGCAGGAAGCCAGAAGGTATAACTGGAGCACTCACCGGTTAAGCTCGGGGGGCAGCAATAGGTCTTGTTACCTTGCCCCCCTATATTAGCTCCAACCTAAGCTGTAATGGTAATAGCGAAGATTATACAGATTTTATTCAACTTCAAAATCCACGAATTCAGTTGATAAAGATATTCATTTCTTCACTTTTACATTCTTAATATTGAGTTGGCTAATCTCTTTTCATTACCAAATCTAGTAGTGTAAAATCTCTGTTCGATACCATACAGTAGATATTTTAATTCTTCTTCTGATGATAATTCAAATTTACACTCTGCAGTGTCATATTTAAGTTTTTCAGCACAATAATCATTAATGTAATTCAGCATCTCACCTCGGTCTTCGACTGGCATCGCTGCAAGTGTGTCCATAGCTAATGCGATTCTCTTTCGATTTGGTTTTGACACTTTTTCTACATCATAGTCATTAGAAAGTACAATGAAGGATTCACTTAAAAACGACTTAACTTCTTCTTCGGTAGCTTCTTTATACAGTGTATCGATACCTTTAAAGATACTTGAAATTGTGGCAAGATTTCTGAATAATAATATATCCCTTTCCTTGAGATATACCGCATCAGGTTTATTATTAACAATCAATCGCCCTTCATTTTCTTCTATCTCTGCTATTTCACCAAAAGCAATTGTTTTTCTTTTAATAAACAATGAAGGGGTTATTTTCTGGAAATAAAAATCATCATTCTGATGAGAGAATATATAGGAAATCTTAGCAAAGTTTTTTTTTGTTAAATCGTCGAAGTCCTTAGAATCAAATTCATTCTTAAGAAATGATACACAGAATAGTTGTTGGCTAAAATCATCAATTTTGAACCATGAATCATCATCGAGTTTATGGTCTGGGTTATATGGGATGAGGCTAATAGTAGATAAATCCAAAGCGTCAAACAAAGTGTAGTCTGATACCAATTTAAAAAAAGGTTTCTTACGAGGTCCTTTTACTTTCGCAAAAATGTTGTTCATCATTTTTTCCTTTCGATAAAGGTATAATTGTTTATTCTAAAAGCAATGGGTATTTTGATTTCATTAGGGGTTTTATATTTATGACGGCTAATCAAAAAAATGGATGCGCCGCTCTTGTTTTTAATGTTATAAAACTCATATCTAAACAATAAAAACAAAGGATTAAAGTATAATGCTTGAGACATAAAGGTGAAAATAAATAAAACCCCATAAACAAAAAATAAGGTAGACCAACTAGTTATACTTAAAGCGACAAAGAAATAACCAAGATAACTTGGAAGAAATGAGTTGTTAGCATGCTCCACAGAAACCACTTCGCCTTCTCTAAATTCATCCTTTCCCAGTTTAGAACTTAAAAGCAAACTAATCCAAGTTAGTAATATAGGTATTAGCATGTAAAATACATATGATGCCATTTTTGGTAATAAACTCAACCAATGACTAAATTCAAATTCTTGGAAAAAATAATATAGAGTGTATTTCTTTTGTACAAAGAAAATTATAGCCAACAACGATGTTGCGTTAAATGTCAGAAGAACTCTAAAAAGGAAATTTATTATCATAATGTTTTTCCTGTATCAAATGCTGCGTACAATTATTTTATAGTATATCAATTAATCAGTTACTTCCACCTACGATATTTTGCTCTACCGGTTAAAAAATTAATAACGAAGCCCCGCTTGGAGCTTCACTACCCTTAGAACCCACGCATTCCGTTGATAAAGGTATCAATCACACCACAGACCTTGTCATAGACACGTTTAAGAACAGTCTTCCTCTCAAGTATTTTAGGTGTCCACGTTAGAGCCCTTGCTACCTCGTCTTCGCGTGGGATCACATCGGTAAACAGGTAGTTATCCAGCAAGGCGGCAACCTTTCTTTCATCCAGATTTTCTTGAGCACATAGTGTTGCAACCGCTTTACGTTTTTCACGTTCAACGTAGGTTTCAAAGGCCTGGGTAATATCTTCATCATGCGAAACATGCAGTAGGTTTTCTTCGATGAAGTTATCAATCAATTCGCGTTTGCTGCGCAGTGTGACGTCACTGTCAACGATATCCATAACTTTCTTCTTCTGTTTTTGCTGCTCTTCAGGTGGCATTGCCTGGATGCCAGAAAGTAGCCTAAGGATATAGCCGACATTAATTTCATCCCGATGAATCAGTGATACTTCAAAATCGACCTCATCCAGAATCGAGACTTTATCTTTGGCAGTGCGTTTTTTCACCTTATCATAAATATCGAGATATTTACTGGTGTAATCGGCAAGAACCTGATCCGATAAAGGCTTAATTACCTCATCAAAATCAGCAAAGCTCTCCAAGATATTCTTCAATCGCATCATGTCACGGAAAGCCGTCACAAAAGCAAGCTGAGCTTTTTCATCAGGGAGGCTATCCACGCTTTCCACTGTAGGTGTCAGGGTCAACAAGGTATGTACAGCAGCTTGATAATCGCTCAAATACTCCTCAAAAGGCCTAACCAGCACGACTGAAGATGCGTCTTTGTTTGAGAATAGCGCTATGGCATCATCAGTGGCTTTCTTGAGGTTACGGAAGCAGACGATGTTACCATGGCTTTTCTTCTCATTAAGAATACGGTTGGTTCGGGAGAATGCCTGTATTAGCCCGTGATAACGCAGATTTTTATCAACGTAAAGCGTATTGAGAGCTGGGCTATCAAATCCCGTCAGGAACATATTGACCACCAGCAGGATATCGATCCCTTTTTCTTTGGTTCGTTGTGCAATATTCTTGTAATAATTGTAAAAGCTTTGCGAATCATTAGCTGAATAGCTGGTACCATACAGCGTATTATAATCCTTGATGAAGCTGTCCAGATGATCCCGGCTGGAGATATCTATTTTCCCGCCTTGAGGCAGGCTGATGTCTTCTTCATCTAGTAAGCCGTTAACCGTCTCCTTATCACTTTTGTCCGCTTCGTTGGCTGCATAAGTAAAGATTGTTGAGATACGCAACGGTTTGTAACCCGGATCGGCCTGCTGAAGCTTTTTTTGTTTATCTTTAAAGAGTTTATAGTACTTAATCAGCATGTCCACCGAGCCAACGCAGAACATTGCGGTAAACTCACGGTTTCGGGTCTTTGCATCGTGGTGAGCTAGGATGTAGTCGGTTATCTTGCCCAGCCGGATATCGCTTTCCATGACCTCTTTGGTGTCGATATCTTCCACATCGATATCGATCTCATTGCTGGTTTCCTTACGGCGATAGGTCCCTACATACTCCACGGCAAAGCGCAATACATTCTCATCACGAATGGCATCAACAATGACATACTTGTGCAGGCATTTATCAAAAAGCATTTCAGTTGTTTGTTTGACGCCGTTGGTGATGTTCACGTTGTTGGCAAAGATAGGTGTACCTGTGAAACCAAACAGTTGCGCATTTTCGAAGAAACTTACGATAGCCTTGTGAGTGTCGCCGAACTGACTGCGGTGGCATTCGTCAAAGATAAAGACAATGCGTTCCTTACGTAGGTACTCCAGCTGTGCCTTATAGCCTTCATGAGTAATGGCATTGTTCAGTTTCTGAATAGTGGTCAGCGTCAGTTTGCTGTTATTCGTCTTTAGATGCTTAATTAGTGTACTGGTATTGTTAGTAGTATCTACGCTGTCTTTAGCGAAACTGTTAAACTCTTTCGCGGTCTGATAATCCAGATCGCGACGATCGACCACGAAAATAACCCGGTCAACTTCAGGCATGGACATGATAACCTGGCTGGCCTTAAACGACGTCAGCGTTTTTCCTGACCCTGTTGTATGCCAGATATAGCCATTGCGTGGCTTGCCCTGCAGATGGAGACTGTCCTTAACATGACGGATCATCGCTTCGCAGGCATAGTACTGATAGGGGCGCATGACCATCAGGCACTTACGGGTTTCGTTCAGCACCGTGTAGTGAGTGATCATTTTTGCAATGTGACAAACTTTCAGGAAGGCTTCGGTAAACTTCTCCAGCGACTTAATGGGTTCATTTTTCTCGTCTGTCCAGAAGAAGGTCTGCTCGAAATGGTTAGCCCGGTTATTGGCGTAATACTTGGTATCAACCCCATTACTGATAATAAATAGCTGAACATACTGGAACAGACCACTGCCTACCCAGAAGGCATCCCGATGGTAACGGTCGATCTGGTTAAAGGCTTCTTTCAGGCCCAGGCCCCGGCGCTTGAGCTCAATCTGTACCAGAGGCAGGCCATTAATCAGCAGCGTAACGTCAAAGCGCGTTTTGCGCGTGTTTTGTTCGGCGTTGAATTGCTTAACCTGACGGGTAACCTGAAACTCGTTCTGGCACCATTCATCTTTATTGATAAAACTGAGCCATTTCTCCGTACCGTCATCACGCAGTAACTGGTAGCGATCGCGCAGGATTCTGGCACGATCGATGGCTTCATTACCTTTGGTCAGATGCAGGAAGATACGGTTAAATTCGCTGTTGGTAAGTGGGGCGGCCTCCAGCCGATTGTGAATTTCAATCTGCTTGCGCAGGTTGGCTTTCATACTGGTTTCGTCGGTAACATTTACCAGTTCGTAGTGCATCCCCACCAGCTGGTTAACCAGCTGCGTTTCTAACTCGTATTCGCTTTGCGTTGCCATCGGTATCTAGTGCCTTTTGTTATTGTACAGATCTGAAGTTGGCCATATCTAAGGAATTTTATACAAACATCTGCTGGAGCAAGCCTTGCTTCCAGATTTTTAACTTGTCCAGTTTTGCTTTTTTGGTAGTGATTTTGTTGTCAATAGCAGAGAGAAATCTAGCAATTTTAGTTTGTTCTTCATCAGAAGGTTGGGGTATCGGAAGATCAAAGAAATCTGCTCCTGAAATATTCATACGATCATGTCTGGCGCCACTATTCGCTACACTTTTCATGTAATCATGCCAAACTGAACTTTCAAAAAAATATTGATAAAATTTCAACAAGCCTTTATTAAAACGAAAAACCGTATACAAAGGAGACATCACTCCTTGGATCAATTCATTCAGTTTTATAGGACCAACGGGAGCCGTTGAAGATATTCGCGGGTTGTATACGAAATCACCGATTTCAACGACGTAATATCCTGTTAAGTTGCTTTCTGTAACAATCTCTCTTTCAAAGTAACTTTCTTGGCAAACAATGCCTAGCGTAGCAGAATTGGTCAGAACTGTACTTACTGAATTATCTCTATTTTTACTTTTTACCTTAGTGGCTATTTTTTTTAGCTCTACCTCTTCCCAGTCCGAAAAATCGTCCCCGCTATCATCCTTAAACCGCAATTGCTGACTAAAAATCTTCTGCATCATGCCTTTTTTATACTGGCACAGTTGTTTGTATTGTTTATCTAAAAGCGTGATTTTTTCGTCAACAGAGGACAGGAAATCGGCGACTCTGGTTTGCTCATCAATTAAAGGAAGCCATATTTTAAGAGTCTTTAGTTGGCTCGAGTATAAATGTACTACGGAGTTCCCTTGAGCCATTTTTGCCAACTCCATTTTCTTTTTGCTTACAATGGAATAAGACAAGAAAAGGCTATTTAGACTATTTGATTTAGGTGTAAGAATATTTATATCCCCACCCAAAATAACACCCTCCCTCAATATAGAACTAGCTCTAGCGATATCGACCGCATTCTCACCAGATGCTGGGATAAGGATATCTCCAGATTTACTGATAACATGTTCATTAGGGGCACAGTTTGTTTTTGATAGAACTTTATCAATCTTTTCGTTGTAAATGGTATACAATTCACCATAGCGAACACATGGATATACCCCATTCTTGGATATATCACTTTTGGATATACCTTTGCCTTTTTTAAATTCAACTATTTCACCAAGTTTAGCTAGAGACCATCTTGATGATTTATCATCTTTGAATAAACTTAACCGCAGTTTTGGCACCATTATTTATCCCCCTCAGCCAACACAAACGGCTTATCAATTCCTAGTTCCTTACAGAATCCAGCAATGGTCTTATCGATCTCCGCCACTTTCCGTTCCAGATCGCGGATTTCCTGCGCAACGGCGTTGAGGTCAATCTCTTCTTCCGCTTCAAAGGTATCGACATAGCGCGGGATATTGAGGTTATAATCGTTGTTGCGAATCTCTTCCAGCGTCGCAATATGGCTGTACTTCTCCTGAGCTTTCCAGTCGTTGTAAGTATCTGCAATCTTGTCGATATGTTTCGGCAGCAGGCGATTCTGGGTTTTCACCTTCTCAAAGTCGTTACTTGCGTCAATAAACAAGATACCGTCGTTGTGCTTGCGGCACTTACGCAACACCAGCACACAGGTTGGGATACTTGTGCCGTAGAATATATTGGCAGGCAGGCCGATGACGGCGTCAATACAGTTCAGCTGTTCAATCATAAACTTGCGAATATGACCTTCCGCTGCGCCACGGAACAGAACGCCATGCGGCAGCACCACAGCCATGGTGCCGTCATCTTCCAGGTGATAAAACATATGCTGCACAAATGCCATATCTGCTTTGCTGGATGGCGCCAGTTTACCGTATTGCGCAAAGCGGTCATCGTTCATAAACAGCGGGCTGGCGCGCCACTTGGCGGAGAATGGCGGGTTGGCGACAATCGCGTCAAATTTCAGATGTGTATGCTGCGGATGTTCAAGCGTATCTTCCTGCATGATTTCAAAGTCAGCGTAGTGAACGCCATGCAAAATCATGTTCATACGGGCTAGGTTGTAGGTGGTACGGTTCATTTCCTGACCGTAGATTTTACCTACGGAAGAGGCTTCACGTTTTACACGCAGTAGCAGAGAACCAGATCCACAGGTCGGGTCATAGACGTTTTTCAGTTTGAGCTTATGGGTAGTAACAATTTTAGCCAGTAGGGTAGAAACCGGCTGCTGTGTATAGAACTCGCCTGCTTTCTTACCTGCACCGGATGCAAACTGACCAATCAGATACTCGTAAGCATCGCCCAGAATGTCAGAACTGGCTTCACTCAGGTTAAAACTCAGTTTGTCGAGTTCGGTGATAACCCTACCAATCAGCTCATTTTTTGCTTTGGCAGTATTACCCAGTTTGCTGGAGCCTAAATCCAAGTCTTCAAATAGGTTGCTGAAGTCATCTGCGGAGTCAGTGCCCAGGGTGCTCTGCTCAATATTACGTAGGGTAGTAGCAAGATCTTCGAGAATAAAACCTTCTCCTGCGCCTTTCTGATCTTTCGCTACACGCTGAGCCATGGTGTGGAACAAGTCAGTTGGGGGCAGAAAGTAACCCAGCGTCTGAATGCTGTCGTCTTTTACCGCATCAATGATGTCCTGATAAGCGGGATGCTTAGTGGTCAGCTCGTTATACTTAATCCCGTCTTCTTTCAGGATTTTGTTGGCATAAGTGACAAACTTCTCGGAAAGATATTTGTAAAAGATGAAACCAAGGCAATAATCACGAAACTCATCGGCATTCATCTTTCCACGTAGCGTATCAGCAATATTCCAAAGGCGGCTTTGCAGTTCACTCAAATTTTGCGCTTCAATCTGGGGCGACATACTTCTTCCTGTTGTTCTTGTAAGTCCCGGTTAAGGGATAGTTACTGAATCATATCACTGAGTTGGCTCAGGATCTGTTGTTCGTTTAGTGCGGCCAGGCGCTCCTGGTAATGGCGTTTTTCAATGGTTGCCAAATAGAGCCCACCGATTGCCTTCTGCTTATTAAGAGGAGGTAGCGTTGCAGTAAACTGACGTACCTCAGTGAGAGACAAACGCAATACAAACGTTGACCCCTGCGTTGCCATAGCTTGCTGGTGGCGGCTTTCCCTGCTTTCATTGAAGTGCCAGACAAACCACGCAGGAATAACCTTCCGGCTGTTAACTTCGACCCTGACATAGTTATTACTGAGCAGACGCCCGGCATGCTCAGGGCTGACGATTGCGGCCTTACCATGAATCAGGCTAATGACTACATCTCCCGTCTGGACTGACAGAACCGCTTGAGTGGGGCGTACAACCTGTTCTTTATCACCCTTGAAGGTATTACCCGATTGCCAGCAGTCACTCATAAACTGCTCGGTAGCATAAAAGCGACATGCTTTAGCCTGATCATTCTGTTTGATACGACTGACATGTGCACCGGGAGTAAATGAAGCAATGATGGAATACGGTACTGGCTCAGTTTTCATTGAATAAATTTAAATTACATTGCGTGTGGTGATTCTATCAATCCGGGTGGTGAAGTCAACTGAATTTAAATTTATTACGTATAAATCTCGTTTTCAGGCCAGGGTGAAAGAGCTTGGCCTCGATGTTTCGCTTAAGGGGAATCCCGGGATGCGAAAAGCCGTATGGGCCGCCTCAGCAGAACTTCAACTGACGGAAACACAGCTTCCCGCTAGCAAAGCCAAAGAGGACACAAAGCGTATCTGGGAGCAAATCGAGAGCTGGTTGCCCATGTTTGCACTCTTCCAGAGCGACAGAAGCAGTCCGGATTCCGACGATGAAGTACAAAGCCCGATGAAAGCCGCCATTACGGCTGCACTGGCGGAAGTCCAGGACGACATCGCGAGGATCCAGTTGAAGGTCCAGCAAAAGGCAGAAGAGATTGCCCGAAACACACATGAAGCGCTGAAGACCATTGAGCTAGGTCTGGCAAGCGAGCTTACCCCTGAATTTACCCGTCCCACACCGGCAAAATGGCAGGGGCTGTTCTCCGTAGGTCTCAACACTGACGGAGGGAGCCCGCTGAATAAGCGTGGCAGTGGAGTCCGTCGTCTGGTGCTGGTGAGCTTTTTTAAGGCCGAAGCAGAACTACGACTTAAGTCCAGCATTCGTCGTAGTATCATCTACTCTATTGAAGAGCCCGAAACCTCACAGCATCCTAATTACCAGCTGATCCTGATTCCCTCGAAGCGGGTTGCCAAGTTATCCTTACCACACGCAGTCTGGGCTTTGCTGCAGAGCTACCGGGTGACAGCATTCGCTTTGTTTCCCGTGATGCTGAAACCGGCCAGTCAACAAGTCAGGCTGGCGCTGATGTTTTCGGCATCGTCACGGATACGCTGGGCGTCACACCAGACAACCGGGTCAGATTGCTGTTCTGTGCCGAAGGACCAACCGATGTCTCCGCTTTTAAGGCTCTCAGTAAAGCGTTGCACGCAGAAGACAACACTCTTCCAGATCTTGAGAGTGATGAACGTGTAGCGTGTATCGTACTGGGTGACGGAACGCTGAAGCACTGGGTCAATGAAAATTATCTACGCGCCCTGAACCGCAGATATCTACGATCGTGATATTCCTGCTTATGCCGAAGCAGTCAATGCTGTTAATGCACGAGCCAACGGATACTGGGCAGCACAGACGCTTAAATATGAAGTCGAAAGTTATCTTCATCCCGATGCGATTCACGAAGCTTTTGGTGTGATGATCGACGTCACCGACCATCCTGTCGGCGATAAAGCTACCCCTAAAGTGTTTGCAGAAGCCTATACGCTGGTTCAGGGTTTTGACGGTGTGATGAAAGACACCCCTGCCAAAGCACGCCTAGCAGAACGGGCGTTCCCTTTGATGACTGCCGCCTGATACACGAACGCGATCCTGAGGGAGAGGTTGTCGGATGGATGCAGAGGATACATGATATGCTTCAGTGATGCCGAGACATCCAGATAGCTCTTTATGTTCTACGATTGGCTAACAACGATAACCCGGAGAGCACGCTGCACCACTCCGATCCTTCCCCGGGACAAACGGTGTGCCTCCCAACGTGGAGAATGATTAACTGGTAACGCCTTAATATATTTGATTAGATTTCTCCATCCAGTGTATAGCTGGCTTATCTTACACTTCCCCCGAATGAGCGTTCTTCTTTGGTGTAAACCTTGCTGTATTCTTTTGCAAAATACTTCAGGTGCTTACGTAATTCCAAGTACTGTTGCCCATAGCGCTCTACCCAAAGTCTCTCCATGTAGTGTGTCTTTCTAAAGGCAACCAGCGTTCTATACTCAGGAAAATCGAGTAATCCTAATGCACTTAGCCAGGCCTCGCTGATGTAGCTCCCCAGATTGTGTTCTTCCTTTGAATAATTCCCTAAGCCTCTAAAGGTATCTTTGTTAACGAATATCGCTACGTGATAGTGATCTTTGCCGCTGGTTTCCCCCACCTCGCGCACCCAAAAGTATCTCAGGTCCGTTGGGCATACCTGAGACTTTTCCCGTTTAAGCCTTTGCTGATGGGCTGCTATACGCGACTTCAGCGCCCCTTTGAAGCGTTCCATTAATCCGGAACTCAGATTAGGGTCACTGGCAATACTGTCGCCTGTATCGCGGTACTCAGGCAGTCTGAGTATGAAAGTGAAAACAGATGTTCTGACGTGGGCGTTTGTTGCTTTGCTGATGATGTCACTCATACGGCCCATATAGTCCTTGTTCAGGGTGCGAGATTTACTGTCGGTCATGACGATTATTCCTGTGGGTATATTTCAGACGTGCGCAGGCCCTGCCAGAGAAAATGGCAGCGATGTAGGCACGAATGAGTGTTAAAGTGTCATAAGTGTATAAAACATGATGCTGTAGGATATGTATCAACTGCCGCTAATGGGGAGTGTGACAGTAAATGCTCTCGCTAGTTATTATTTAATTTGAAATGAATGGCGATAATTTTTGTAATTGGTGGCTGTCATGATTTAATGAAGTTTATAGTGTGCAAACTGTGGTTCTTGCCATTAGTGACATTTGTGATTTTTATTAAGCATAAGCAATGGTGTCTTTTTAATGAGAGTTAAACATTACAAGAAAGAGGTGGTTGTCATTAAAAATTACCATCACTGAATGGGGTTTTCTATATGCATCCACGTAGCTATAACTTACCATGCAGGCATCGCTCACACTGGTGATATACAATATACATTACCAGTGTGAGCTGGTTATATATATCACTTATACATACTGGTTACATATGCTATATAATATATATACTATACTTAAGTTGGTGGGAATTAATCTGTGGTGCCTTTCAGCTAGCGGCCAGGTATATTTATAATGATTGATTTTTACTCTAGGGTTATCAATTCAGAATATGAGAAAAAGCTTGTTTTCTTGAGAACAGGTATAGCTCATTAAGCCATTCCTGCTCAGCCTATTTTGGGCTTCTGCCAGACCTCACTGATGATACTACAGTCCTTCTTTTTTACAGGCATGCTCAGTTACCACGCGAGTCAGTTATACGCTGCTGCATCCAGGTTTCCACTTCGCTCCTTAGCCAGCGGGAGCTTCGTCCTAATTTGATAGGTTTCGGAAACCGTCCTTCGCTAATGAGTTTGTAGAACCATTTATCACTGCATTGAGTGTAGGTCGTAATGAACGTCATATCGACAAGCTGGTCGTTTAGCAGAGCATGGGATGTGTTCATGGGATATCTCCTTTACGTTAAAAGTGAAAGGAGGAATGACTGGTTTTCAGTGTTGTGTTGCAGCCTTCCTCAGGTGATGGAAGGCTGTGTAAAAAATAATGCTTACGCTGGAGGGCCCTGCCTGACAGGTATTTCCAGGAAAGAGTCTCCCTTTGCCTGGATGCGCCCTGCCAGATGTTCAGAACCCGAACTTGCCACAGGAAGATATGTTCCGGTAGATGACCAGGCGCACGTGTTGCAGAACAGAAAGACATTTATAGGCCAGATTGTTCCGGTTGTGGTCTCGGGCTTCCAGGCCATATACGGCTAAAAATCGCCATACAACTTATTTTTTTATGATATTGAATATAAATAACTTATTGATAAGTGAGTCACCAATTGTAACTTACCTGATGAAATGGTACTTCTAATAAAGTAACCTACTTATGATTGTTTTTTGTTCTTTGAAGGATGCTAGGATATGGCGAGTAAGCACAAAATTACGGCTTATACTTCTGATACGCACTTATACGAGTGGGCAACGAACGCGGCAGAAAAGAAGGGGATGAAAAGGTCCGCGTACCTTGAGTCGTTGATACGGGAGGAAATGCATAGACAGAAGGTGGAAACAGGGGATACCTCATCCCGGTTAAAAACACAGTTCACCATCTTTGAAAACTTCACTCCGCGAGAAGAAATACTTAGCGCCTATGCAAGCGTTAACTATGATGCAGACGCTGAGCTTAAGGCTAACTTTTTTAAGCAACCAATGACTAATCCTCAGGAAAAGAAAAAAAACTTCCTTTCCTGGTTAGAACAAGAAGCCCATGCAAGTATTTCTGCTGACTTTTACTTGGAAGCTTTAAATAAACATATTCGGGCACCTGACAGTGAGTATCGTACTGTCTTTCTGAAAACGTGCTTCAGGGGGTTGATTATCAAAGATGAGAAAAAAATGTCATTACTCTGTAACTCTCAGACAACCTATTTACCGCTTCTTGTAACGGAGGCGTTATGGGATAAGTATGATGGGCGTTATGATTTCTTTAACATCCGGTACCTCAGGCAGGCGGATATGGTTAAAAGGAAAACGGAAGGAATTTTTTCAGGCAAGTATATCGGGGCTGCGCTCATATTTGAAAAGCAATATCATCATAAAGACTCTGGTGGCTTTTTTATCCCGGTATTGCGTAACCCGGTTTCACTGAAGCAAAGGTTTAACTCACCACTTTTGATTAAGAGGTTTGGCAGCGCGAATTGTTTATTCACTGGTGTGGGAGCGGGCAATAACAAAGAAAGATTTTTCCTCAAGGGACTGGAACACATCATGGAGCGTTAATCTTGCAATTTGAATAATTTTTCAGACAGACATTACCTTCATGAATAAGGCAGTTAGTATCGCTGCCGCCTGGTTTATCTAATTCACGGAGGTTGATGTGTCAGACAGTACCCTTTCGGGGCAAATGCCTGAGGTAACGAAACAATTCCTATCCCGTATCCCCGGCGTTCTGTCGGATGAGCTGGTCGAACGTCTGCTCCAGTGTGTTCACTACGAACCTTTGATTGGAATCATGGGAAAGTCAGGAGCAGGCAAATCCAGCCTATGTAATACGCTTTTTAGGTTTCCTCCTGCCAACGTGGATGCGGTGAAGGGGTGTACCCGTTTTGCTCAACAGTACACTACCTCTGATGGTCTGCATGGACTTAACATTGTTGATTTTCCTGGGATCGGCGAAACACCCACGCTTGATAAGATGTATACCCGCTTGTACCAACACTGGCTGAATAAGCTGGACCTGATTGTCTGGGTGCTGAAAGCGGATGACCGTGCCTGGAATGATGATACCCGGTGTTATCGGCAGTTGGTTTCACAGGGCGCAAAACCCGCCCACTTTCTGTTCGTCCTCAGCCAAGCCGATAAAATAGAGCCTTGCCGAGAATGGGATACTGCAACCCACCAACCTTCTATGCGGCAGCAGCAGAACCTACAGGAGAAAGTAGCGCAGGTTAATACCGTATTTTCTCCTGTTCATCCTGTCTTGGCGGTTTCTGCCTCTGAAGGTTTCAATATATCTCGGTGGGTCGAAACCCTAATCACTGTTTTACCCGACAAAGCCAGCAGTGCGGTTACCCGTCAACTTGAACCTGAGTACCGGACGGAGAAGGTTACCACCACTGCGCAGGAAGGTTTCGCCCGAGTTGTAGGCGATATCTTCGACGAAAGCATGGATGCCCTGCTGGAGTCACACACAATAAGAACGTGGTTAAGACAGGTCCGTAGTCGGCTACTCTCTTTGTCCAGATTATTCTGGCATCGCTTCTTTTAAGTCTTAGCTAAAACCAGCTACCCGTTCGATCTGTTTCGCCGATCGAAGATTTCATTTAAATAGTTTTTAGCTATCGGTTTATTAATAATAATCGTTTCTATCGATAGATTTAAACGATCAATTTTGGTTTATTGATCTTCACTAACGATTATCCCTCCTCTTTGCATCCCGATACGATCCCTTGGTTGGGGTTGTCATTTAATCCCGGAAATTTCTAATTAATTGTTAATAAAGGAATATTTTTATGCTGAAACCTTATCCGTTTCTCAAGCGGGACGTCTATGCCTGGTGCTTGTCCATTGGCCTTCCGGTTATCTTGATACCTTTCACCATTTTTCTCCCTAAAGAGATTGCACTTGGCTTGTATGCCGTTCTCTCCCTTATTTGGGTGTTGCTTGACCGGCTGAACCTGATGAAACAGGGGATCACTCCCCCTTCAATGTGGTGGTTCTTGCTACCGATGGTTTATCTCCGTCAACGTGATGAGCGTCAGGGTAAGCCCTGGCGCTTGTTGCAGGTCTGGTTGCTTTGTACAGTGCTGTCATTCGTGGCGATAAATCAGTTTAAGAAAACCTCGGGTACAGAAAATCTGGCGCAGAGTGCCTGCGCCGTAGTGACGAAAATCCTCCATAAAGAGGGGAGTGATGAGCGCTGTATCCGCGTGACGGAAATGCATGAAGAGGTCAGCGGTCGTTTCTGGCAGGCGCAGGCATTGCTGAATACCGGTGTAAAGGAGCCCGTGACCATTGAGGTCAGGGGCCGGGATATTAATGTCGTTTTACCCGAAGCGGGAGAGTGAAAAAATGAAAACGGTAAACGTTATCGCCCGGCTGCTGATTGTCGTCGTGGTGTTATGGATTCAGGTGAGCCGTGCTGCTGCCTATGACATTAAACCCGTTATCGTCACAGGCGAGGTGGCAGGAAATGTGCAGGTCACGCATGACCGCATCATGGGTGGCGTGGATGATTTTATCATTAGCGCCACAAAAGGTAAGGAAACGCAGAAGTTTATTCTTACCTGCAACGGCCCGGAAAAGCGCCTGAACATTCTCTACTGGCTGAAAGATATCACAGGAGGCAAGGCATCAGGCGCAACGGGTATGACTATCCAGTATTACCCGGAGGGAGAGCATCAGATGAAGACTCATGCGGAACAGCCACTGACACTGTTCGACAGCCAGATCTCAGCGGATTTTAAACGAGCAGAGTCACGTATGCTGGATTATAAACAGGGAAGCTTTGTTTTCCACTTCTATGAAAATGACGGAGTATCCGCTCACGGTCCACTGGCATGGAGCTGGCAATATCCGGCTCAGAAACTGGCCCCGGCGCTCGCTGGCGCACTGGTATCCGCCAGGGCCAATAACTGTAGCCTGGCGCAGGGTGAAACCCGTATTGCCTCCCTCTCGCGTCTGGCCGACCATCAGTAAGGATACTGACATGATAATTTTTCTGTTGTTATGGATGTTGGCTTCAGCCTTGGTCGGATGGTGTGCGAGATCACGCGGGCGTTCATTCTGGCTGTGGTTTATGGTGTCACTGATACTCGACCCGTTATTTGGCGCAGTGCTTTATAACATGGTAGTGAGGTCAAAATGACAAAAGGGAGGATGAAAAAAGCAGGCGTTATCTACCTTAGATCCTGCATTCTGTATGTCCTGATTCTTGTTCTGGGATACAGCCTGCTCGTCTGGCATCCCTGGTACTGACCGTATTCCCCCCAGGTATTAACCCCGTTTTTTTAGATCACTAAAAGGCCGTACTTCCTTCGGGAGGTATGGCCTTTTCATTTATGTAATCAAAGGAGTTACCCATGCGCTTAGCCAGCCGCTTTGGCCGGATTAACCAGATACGACGTGACCGTCCGTTAACCCGTGAAGAACTGATGCTGCATGTTCCCAGCGTTTTCAGCGAAGACAAGCACACGTCACGCTCTGAGCGTTACAGCTATATACCGACGATTACCCTGCTGAAGAACCTGCAGCGCGAAGGGTTTCAGCCGTTCTTTGCCTGCCAGACACGCGTGCGCGACCTGAATAAACGCGACCACACAAAGCACATGCTGCGTCTCAGGCGTGAAAGCCAGATTACCGGTAAGCAGGTCCCCGAAATCATTCTGCTTAACAGTCACGACGGCTCCAGCTCATACCAGATGCTGCCGGGCCTGTTTCGTTTTGTCTGTCAGAACGGGCTTGTCTGTGGCGAAACCTTTGGTGAGGTGCGCGTGCCGCACAAGGGTAATGTGGTGGAGAAAGTCATTGAAGGAGCTTACGAGGTACTGGGGATATTTGACCGGGTGGAAGAGAAGCGGGATGCCATGCAGTCGCTATTACTTCCTCCGACCGCACAGCAGGCTTTTGCCAGAGCCGCACTGACGTACCGCTTTGGTGATGAGCACCAGCCGCTGACAGCATCCCAGATACTGACGCCCCGCCGTTATGAAGACCGTCAGGACGACCTGTGGTCAGTTTTCAATCGTTGCCAGGAGAACCTGCTGAAAGGTGGTCTGTCAGGACGTACAGCCAAAGGCAAACGCAGCCAGACCCGGGCGGTTAAAGGCATAGACGGCGACGTTAAGCTCAACCGGGCACTGTGGGTGATGGCGGTAGAACTGCAGCAGGCGCTGAGCTGAGGCCACCGCTACCTGATAACGCCCATCAGGCCACCCTTTATCTGACCGCCCTGGAAAACAATCCCTGCAGCCGCTCCATCTCTGACGACGACCTCTGCGCCTGGTGCTCTCACCTTCTTTATCGCCCCGGTGAACGCAGCCTGTGCAGCTTAAGCATCACGGAGGGGAGCTGGCCGTCACGCTGTGATGAGGATGGCTATGCGCAGTCCTGCCCGTCACTTCGTCTCAACACCCCATATGAAAATACAAAGGAAATCACATGAGCAATACTCTTAACCTGACCAGTACGGTGACTGAATCCCCCGCTTCACCACACGCTGATGAAGAGCACATCGTGTGCACGCCGGTGCCCGATGAGCAACGTGTTGCCTTCTGGCCAAGGCACTTCGGCAGCATCCCGCAATGGATAATCCTCGAACCGACAGTCTTCGCGTGGATGGACCGTTTCTGCACAGATTACCACGGTGGTATCTGGAATTTTTACACCCTCAGCAGCGGCGGGGCCTTTATGGCACCGGAAGCCAGCGGTGACGATGACAGGAAATGGGCATTGTTTAACAGCATGAACGGAAACGGCGCAGAAATGAGCGCTGAGGCCGCTGGTATTGCCGTTTGCCTGATGACGTACAGCCACCACGCCATGCGTACCGAGTGCGATGCCATGACCGGGCACTATTACCGTCTGCGGGACTACGCGCTGAACCACGCGGAGTGTAACGCCATTATGCACATCATCGACTGAGGTCAAAATTATGGAACAACAACTCCCGCTGTTTGCCCGTGAACTGGCCCCTACAGAACAGCAGACGGTCAGGACGGCGCTGACCCTGCTGGAGCGACAGTTACGTGAACCCGGAGCGTCATTCACCTCCGGCCATGCTGTCCGTGACTGGCTGCGCCTGCAGCTTGCCACACTGGAGCGCGAAGAATTTACCGCGCTCTTTCTCGATAACCAGCACCGGCTGATTGCGCACGTCACGTTGTTCACCGGCACCATCAACCATACGCAGGTACATCCACGAGAAGTGGTGAAGGCTGCGCTGAAACATAACGCTGCCGCCATTCTTGTGGCGCACTGCCACCCGTCTGGTCTCGCTGAACCCAGCGACGCAGACAGACGAATCACCAAACGCCTGAAACAGGCCCTAGACCTCGCCTGCTGGACCATCTGGTGGTCGGCGGGATGGATATTGTCTCTTTTGCCGAACGCGGCTGGCTGTAAGGAGAATAACGATGAAAATCATCAGCAAACGCCAGGCAATGACGATTTACCGTCAGCATCCTCATTCCCGCCTGTTTCGCTTCTGTACCGGGAAATACCAGTGGTCAGGCAGTATCTGTCACTATGCCGGCCGGGAGGTACAGGATATCGCTGGCGTGCTGGCCGTATTCGCTGAACGCCGCCAGGACCGCAACGGCCCGTATGTCGTATTGCGCAGCGTTACCCTGAATTAATCTATTCTTGAGGATTACCTAAATGAAAAACACCCAAAACCATGATATTGCCGAACCCTGGTGGGGACTTAAACCCACCGTCACGCCGTGCTTTGGCGCACTACTGGTGCAGGAAGGCAACAGACTGCATTATCTGGCTGACCGGGCCAGTATCATCGGAACATTCAGTGATGCGGATTTACGCCACCTCGACCAGTCGTTTCCTCTTCTGCTGAAGCAGATGGAGCTGATGCTTACCAGCGGTGAGCTGACTCCACGCCATCAGCATTGTGTCACGTTATATGCGAAAGGGTTGACCTGCGAGGCCGATTCGCTCGGCTCGCAAGGCTACATCTATATCGCGATTTACCCAACACCAGGCAACAGCGTAACCCGTTAATCCCTTTCCCTGAACCATCACTCTTTTTAAAACGCCTTAATTCAGGAGCATTACCTTATGCAAACCCAGTCATTATCCCCAACGCGGGAGGCTTCTTCATGCCCGTCCCCCATAGAGATCTGGCAACGGCTTCTGGGCCACCAGTTGGATCGCCACTACGGTCTGACGCTCAACGACACGCCGTTTGGCAACGACGGCGTGATTCAGGAGCATATCAACGCCGGAATCACACTGGCCGATGCCGTTAATTTTCTGGTGGAAAAATACGAGCTGGTTCGTATCGATCGCAGGGGATTTAGCTGGCAGGAACAATCGCCTTACCTGCGGGCTGTAGACATTTTGCGGGCGCGACAGGCAACGGGTCTGTTACGACAAGGCCATAATCTTTCGACACGCTGAATCTTGCGAGCCCCCTTCCCGAATTACATTCCCTATCTGTCTTCCTTATTTACTCATTGCATAATGCGCCTGCCACTCCCGGCAGGGGTGTTTGCTTTTATACGGACAAAAATCATGCAAACAGAAGCTGAAGTCTTAACTGACCATAATGAGCTAATTTGCTCAACCAGTATCGAACGCATCGTCACAGGACGTGATGCTGCGCTGAGCTTGATAGAAATCCTGATCCATAAGCTTGATGATATCTCGCGGCTAACCTCCAGCATCGGTGGTGATGTGGCGGAGCATTGGGCGATGCGACAGGGCCATTCCTTTGACTGCTGGTTGATGCAACCAGTAGATAAAGCGATGCCGGTGATTACCCGCAATATCGATCGCAGTATCTGGCGCGATCTCATGCTGAAGTCCGGGATGTTGACCTTAATGGATGCCGAAGCCCGCAGCCAGTGGGCTAAAAACCTCGAAGAGGGCGATCTTCCGGCCATCAGTGAAGCCAACATCCTGAGTACCTTTGAACAACTCCATCACAATAAACAGGATGTTTTCGAACGTGGGATTATCAATGTATTTAAAGGGTTAAGCTGGGACTATAAAACCAATAATCCCTGTTATTTTGGTAAAAAGATTATCGTCAACAATCTGGTGAAGCATGACAGATGCGGCTACAGCCTGAACTGGGGCTGGCGGCGCGACCAGTTAGCCGATCTGGAGCGGATGCTCTATCTGCTGGATGGGAAGACCATTCCCGATAACAGGTATGATGTCTCCATCCGGTTTATGGATTTTGTGCGCGATAATCCGCATCAGCAGGTTTTCGAAGATGAGTTGTTCACTATTCGCTACTTTCAGAAGGGTAGTGGGCATATCACTTTTAAACGCCTGGATCTGGTGGAGAAGATGAATGACATCGTGGCGAAGCACTTTCCGGGGATGTTGCCAGCAAATGAGATGTGATGTTTTTATAGGCACCTCTATGCTAATCTTAATAGGAGTTATTAAATGTTATTGACGAAGGTATTCCCTATGGGTTCGCTTACTAAACAAACCATCAGCGCACAGATACCCGTTGAGTTGGCTGCTGCTGTTGAAAATCTGGCAATTGAGTTGGACCGCTCTAAGAGCTGGATTATTAAAGAAGCGTTGACCAGTATGCTGGCCGAAAGAGAACGGCGTCATCAGAGCATTCAGGCCGGTCTTGCCGATGTGGATGCTGGTCGCGTGGTGAGCCACTCGGACATGGTGGATTTTGCTAATCGCTTAAAGAAATCCTGATAAATGGAAGTTTACTGGACGCTTAAAGCTCAGGATGACCTGGAGCGTATCTACCGTTTTGCCCTTCAGTACAGCCGCCAGCACGCCGATGACGTTTTGGATCGCCTGATTACTGGTTGTGCTGGTCTTACAG
>Ga0157359_1000160_pt1 | contig 21652 bp, 18 predicted proteins | sample AttcapACBM3_FD_111482 | JGI IMG/M metagenome (GOLD analysis project Ga0157359, IMG submission 111482) | Fungus gardens microbial communities from leaf cutter ant in Botucatu, State of São Paulo, Brazil - Atta capiguara ACBM3 | ecosystem: Host-associated > Fungi > Mycelium > Unclassified ...
ATTTTCATTCTAGTATAAACCATACCTAACAACAGTTTTAGCAATAATGTCTTGACCTCTATGAATATATAATACTAAAGTAGCAATATTGTTTTTAACACTGGCATTAGAAATGATAAGTATCATGTTTAATCAATGAGAGAATTTTTATAGATGCTATCAAGTTTGTTGCAATGAATGATTTTTGCATCAGTATATTTTTAGTTAACTGAATAAAAAGAAAAATGATTAGGAGAAGTGTCTACTATATAAAAGCCTGGAGAAAATTCTTTATTTAAGAAAATTCTCTATTTAAACTATCAAAAGAAAGAAAAAGTTTATTTAAATGATTATTAGAGTCTATTATAAGACTCTTGATTTTCAATCATTGTTTAGAGATAAGATGAGCTATGGCCATATAGTAAAGCTTGGTATTTTTAGAATGATGTTTGTTCAAGAGAGAATTGATTGTGTATTGTTTAGGTAAAGATACTGCTCAGAGATGATGTTAACCAATAATTCTGTTAAGATAAAAATGAATAGAGATAAGGCTAGCTATAACCTCAACTCTCCATGATAGTAAGATATAAAATGCTCCTGTGATTTATAAAGCTACTCTTCTCTGCATTTTCTTCAACTCTTTGAGAGGCTGATAAAGTGGCACTTCTTTGAGATACCAAAGCTAAAACATATATAGAGCAATAGAAAGAACATATATTTTATAAAGTAACTATTTGTGCTTCAGAAATAATTCTCTTGTTAAATTTTCCAACATTTTTATGTCTTTGATTGTGAATAGGGCTTTGTTGGAATAGTAACAAATGTATTGACTAAACAAGAGCTTCTTGTCAAAAAAGAATTCTAAATATTACTATATATCTTTAGGTTGGAGTAGAAGACCTTCTAAAGGTCCAAAATCTAGAGAAGACAGATTACTGTTTTTTTGTTAATCTCAAGAAGTGAAAGACTTCTGATTTGTTATTTTCAATGACCAAACTGAACTGGTTGAATAAGGATGAGATAATGCTATAACTACAGAAAATGTTTGCATTAAATTTTTTACACACTATAAGAATAACATACTGTAGTCATACATTCTGATTTTATCATTCTTGTTAAATTTATGTCAGCTTTGAAAAATGGAGATATAAAATGGTTCTAAATATATTGAGTCTGTTTGTTAATTAGATAACTAGAAAAGAAATTGGAAATTCTGAGATCAAAACTCACTTTGCTCAGAATCCTCAGAAAAAGTTTGATTAAGTGAGAAGAAAAGTTGAGTAATGTTAAACACTAAAATACTAATATATCAGCCCTTTATCTATCTCATTTATATGAAATATATTAAATAGATACCAACATCTGTTATTGAGCATTGTTTGAGGCCTCCTAATTGATTTGAATAAATGAAATTTGAAGCAATAGAATGAACTTGAAGTCTAATGCTTATTGCTTTTTCTATGAGTTTTCCTAATATGTTAAGAAGAACAATAGGTCAAAATATTTTAGGAATATCATATAACAGCTTATTAGTTTATAATGCTAGCAATACATTTAACATCTTCTACTAATACTTTAAGATGACTCTAAGAAATATAAAACTACTACATTTTTTTAATAGCATTTATAAACTTGGCTTTGGAGAATAATAGTCACTTTGATTGTTGACATGAAGGAATTTTATCTAGAAGTTGAAGTTTAATCAGTCTATCTTGAGCTAAATTAAAGGATTGATAAAGTGCTTACCACAGATTATCCAACTCATCATACAGATATCCATTGAACTTGATGGCTTTTATAGCTAGTAATTTTTGTTTCTTGATCTAATTTATAAGATCCCATAGTCTTTTGTTGGTTGACATGATTTCTTGAATTCTGTTGTTAAAAAATATTCTTTTAGCCATTCTTACTGACTTCTTATATTTAATCTAGTCTATTCTAATCTAGTCTATTCTTCTTCTGAATATTTGATACTTGGTATCAGGTGTGGTTCATACTAGGAGTGAAAGTCTGCAGAATTGGCTTGGAGATACACAAACTTGTGGAACAACCTTGGCTTCAGCTTATGTGCTATGCCATCTAACTACCACATGGTCACAACCTCAAATAAAAGGAAGAAGTCCAAGATGGGAGTAAGTACTGATTGGTATATTACTATTGAACATCAGAGATTGAGTTTAATAAGAATTATCTTTGTTGATTATCAGACTAGTGAATTACAGTATAACTACTAGTCTTATATACAAGCAGATAATATAGGAGATGTTTGAAGTTTCAGTGGTATAGTCCCTATCATTCTAAGCAGAGGTTTTAGTGGTGAGATACTGACAGAAGTAAGGACTTTGCTATGGAAAACCAAGTTAGATAAGAGTATTCCTGTCATAAAAAACAGAATATCCAGTTTGTTACATCACTGCCAAAAGAGTATGTTGCAAACAAAGAATAATTAGGAGCTCCTATGATATTTTCTCCTTTTTCAGATATATAGCTTGTAATACTATGAATAATTAATCAGAGAGATTCTTGAATAAATAGAATACTGAAATTTTTGTCATTTTCTAAGATAGTATTAGGAAGAAGCTTGTTCTTATAAACATTCTATGAAAATATTTTTAGAGATTTTAAATCATTGTTTTACTCTGCTTACAGAGACTTTTTTGCATACCAATCCCTATTATATCTATGCTTCTAGAATAGACAACTAGAACTATCTGCCTAGTGTTCCCTCTTGCAATTGATATACTTTAATAAATGAGTATACAGCTTTTCTTCTTTTCTGTAATGTTTAATTTTATAAAGGCTATTGTATTTCTGGTATTTGAAACTATAAATATAGCAAGCAAAAGTGGTATGATCCCACTTCCATCAATTCTTGTACTGAGAAACACCAAAGTTCATATTTGTTCCTCTGATAGTAGCAACATAACATCTTATATTGAAACATTTGTTAATAAGGCCTTTTGTTACAACTTAAAGACCTTAGAGTAGGTCAATAAGAAGGACCTTGTATTAGGGTTTATACATAAGAACTCAATAAGGCTCCAAATACAAACTAGTCTACTTTATATACCATAGACCATAGTCTGTATACATACTACTCTATTCTACTCTAAAGTATATGTATTTGCCATAAGGTTAACATGCTATTATTATGTTGTATAATGTTAATAGTTCTAGATTTTTCTATGTCTTTCTTTATGTCATGTGATCCTATGACTGTGACTGTGATATGTAATGTCATACTAACCCCTGATTCTAAGTTTCAACATAAAAATAAAATAAAAATAAAAATGAGAAAGTAATTAAAAATAATAATTAGAGTTTACTATCTTTAACTCTTAACACCTTTAGCTTCTGTACCATTTTGAGAATCCCAGATATCAATCCAAATGATGGCCATGTCAGATTTGGGAAACATCTTGATGATGTATGGACAAAATGCTAAAACTATGTTATTAAAAAAGGTATATGTTCTTGATTATCTCTTCTATTACATCAGAGGTAATAGATAAGTTAGTGTTTTCCAAAAAGTAAGATACTCTCAGAATTTTAAGATACAACTTAGATTGGGAAAGATAGGGGCTCATGAGATTGTTCAAATTAAGATTGTCTAGCTCTTTAACATACCTCTTGTTAAAATCTTAGACTTGGCTCAGGTTACAACTTAGACAAAGACTTAATTAAGGATAAAGGAAATGATTAATTAGTAAAGTATAAGGATATAAGATAATATCTATAGCTATATATATCTGTTGACCATAAGGAGTATATAAGACATTCTTAAAGAAAACAATGAGAAGAATATGATAAGACCTTAACTAGTATATAAGATGCTGACTGATACAACATAAAAATAACACAAGATATAGTTTAACAACAGATTAAAGATGAAACAAACTTTAACATATGTTCAACATAAGGCAAATACCTATATAGCATAAGGTATAGATTGTAGTGATCATAACATCTCTCAACTATGTTCAAGTCAGAGAAAAACACTGCTTTATTAGTAGTGATAACAATTCCTCTGTTATTAGAACAAATATAGTTAGCAGAGACATCAGATTTTACATTTTTAAGAAGTCTGTTGATATTTGCAATATGAGAATTGGCTTGTGTGATGATGGCCTCCAAGTTGTCAGTACTCATAAGAATAATTATTTGCTTTCTAGAGAGGTTATTGATAATCATATTGATTTCAGGTTTTTCTTTCTTTATTTCTTTGTTGTTTGTGACAATGTGAATTCTGATGATCTTGTTAGATGGCAGTTTTGGGAAAGTATCTTTGATCTTGATAATGTGCTTGATGTCTTCTTTAGATGTCTGAACAGATAATCAGTTGTTTAAGTTAGTTTGTAACTTGTTATTTGAATTTGATATTTGATCCTTTTTGAAAAATTTTGATTTGGCCAAACACTTTTGCTAGGTCTTGGTAGGATGGGTGGGGGAACTCTTGGAATATCAGCCTGTTTATCTTTAATAAGATTTAGAGTTTGTGTTAGTTTTCCATAAAATTGAGAAAATATGTATTGTCTAAATATCATATCTTTATTATCAGTGGTTAGTCTATCCCAACTAGATCTATATATAGCAGTGATAAACTTCTAAGCTACAAAACCAAAATCTGCAATTTGAAGAATATCTTTGGCATTCCTATTACCTAAAGGTTGCTATTTGATGAAAGCAGCCATTCTAAGAAGAGAACACATAATATTTTTTGTGTTACCAACTAAGTATTTATCAGTACCAAACAATGAAATTGGAGCAAAGTTGCTATTCCACAGCTATAGGACAACAGATTGGTTATCCTGGTATAGAATTACCAAGAGTTCCAGTTCTGGAAATGACAACATGTTATTATTATCATTGCCATAAGGTATATACATAGAGTTGTTTGCATATTCCAAAGGCACAGTTTCTAAAAAAGCATAGAATAGAGTGGGTTCTTAAGATTTCCTTCTCTTTACTTATTCTATCTATGTCAAGTTTGTAGACTAAACTTATATACATTCTGTATAATCTATAAAGGAAGTAGCAGAATTAACAAATATTTCTCTTGAGCTATTAGAGCTTGAAAAAAGGAGATGGGAAATATTTGTCAAGATCGCAGAAAGTGGACTTGGCTTTTTCTTATTTTTTTATTCTCATTTTTATTTCCTTTTGATTTACTTTTATTTTTCTATTTTTAGAACTTAGTATTAGGGTTAGTGACAACATCACTTAGTTACACAATATGGTGATAGTGACAGTGACAAGTCACATGATACATAGAAGGATATAAAAGATTCTAGAAGAAGTAACATCATACAACATGTACACTATATGTTGACCTCATGTCTTATACATGGTACTTTAGGGTAGGATGCACAGTAGCTAGTATGGACTATGTGGATAGGTATATAAGGTAGACTACTTTGTAAAGAGCTCTCTATTGAGTTCTCTTGTGTCTTCTCTAAAACAAGAGTTTGATCTTTATTTCACTCTAAGGATTTAAGGTTATAACAATATTCTCTAATATTACAACTTACAAGCCTTAGAATAGGTTAATAAACAGAATCCTATATTAAGGTTAATACAAGAGAACTCAATAGAGAACTCTATATAAGATGGTCTACCTTATATACTGATTACTTATGGTCTACCTTATATACTAATTACTCATGGTCCATGCTTCACTACTTTAGCCTATCCTAAATAACCATGTGTAAGCCTTAAGATCAATATATATTAAATATATTATCATAATGTCATTATTCTAGAATTTGTATTTTATTGTGACCATGTGACCATGTGACTGGTTTGTAACAGGAGTAACCATGACATCATACTAAACCCTGATTTTAAATAGAAGTAAAAAGAAAGTAAAAAGAAAAAAGAAAAATAAAGTCTATCATTTGTGATTCTGATATCTAGATGGATTGACTTCAATATCTATTAACTGCTGTTTAGATAAGAACTGGTTAGTTTAAGATATAGAAGTAGAATAATTTAGTCTAGATGTCATACTAACTTCTAACCCTAAGTCTAAAATAAGAAAATGATTAGAAAAGAAAATAGAAATAAGAAATGAAATAAAAGTAAATCAAGTTCACTATTTTCAACTCTGACATAAGCTACAAAAAATATAGCTATAGTAATACTATATTATTTATCTGCAGAAGTTGTCTACTAGACGAGTTGTGTAATTCATAAGAGAACTCAACAGAAAGCCACAACAGTATTCTACTAACTATTTATATATCTATTCATGGTCTGTGCTACAACTGTGCATCATCCTACCTTAATATCCATATCCTGTCCTCATGTCTATTACTTATCCACCATGTGTCTTCTTCAAGGCCAACATGCTATATACATATACCCTGATATCATACTCTTTAATCTCCATCCTATATATGTGCACCATATGTACACCATGAGGAAACTATGCTGTTAACATGTTCCTTGACGTTACTTCTTTCCTAAACTCTTCTCAATCTTTCTAGACCCTAAGTTCTTCCAGACTGCTCTAGACCACTCTAGGCCCTATGACATCATGTCATGTGACTTCCCAGTCATGTGCCCTTCTTTCTCTTGTCATAGACTAATAATATAACTATCTATAAATATCTCACTAAAGTCTGTCCACACTTTCTTGTCTTATAACACTGGATATATTTGATAACCATTGTACTATTAGGTTATAAAGGTAATTTACAAGAAAGAGACCATGTATGATTGCAAATCAGGTTATGTAGGCATTAAAATCTACAATAGTAGTTATATGAAGAGAAGAAGAGACTAAGGTAGTTTTTAAGAGAAATATTATCAGCTGACTATGAGTGAAGATAAGTTAGAGGTTGTTTTGGTTAATAGAGGCAAAATTAATATCTCTTCTCTTTGATAAAGATTTTGTCTACAAGTCAGAATATTGGATTTGGATTTTAATTGGCTAGAGTAGAAATAAATAATGAGATTAAATTGAGAAAGAAATTCTGACTACCTTGCTTAACAATAGAAGAGAGCTTATATAACTAAAAAAATATTGATCTATAATGATATCAATCAGAAGTTTAGATTCTTTCTGATAGTAATGCTAGATCTAAAATGCTTCAAAAACTGTAAGGAATTTTTTGTTATGTATATTATAGTTAAGTTCAGTAGCTTTAAAGGCATGAAAGTGAAATGTGACTGGATAAACTTCTTTCTTCTTTTTTCTAACAAATAAGAATAGAGGCAGAGATAAAGGCTTTCTTAAGGTTATTGAATACTTCATTGTAAGAAAGGTTAAAGTTTCAGAGAACATTCTTTTAAGTAAGACAGATGATTAGGGTGGCCATATTTAAATAATTGTAAATAAAGCATTAATAGAGGTTGGAAAATCCAAGAAAAGCTTGTACATCCTTTATTTTCTTTGGCTTGGGTTATTCTTGAATAGTTTTGATCTTATTAAATACTATAGTTAGCCTAAAAGGGAATAGGATATATTTAAGATATCTTACAAAGTTGTAGTGAATGCTACTACTTCTTTCCTCCTACCACCATCTTGTGTGGTTAGCACTCATAGGAAATAGTAGTGTTTTGTATTTTCTTCATTATCTTTTACTACTACAAGCAAGTTTATCATGAAATCAAAACAATCCAACAACAAGAAAATATTGTCGCCTTTCATCAGTCCATTTCTAAGCCCTGGTTTCCAGAGGCCTTAGGATGATTCATTTATGGATTGGAGTGTGGATGTTCCAACTGCTTCTACCTCACTCCCTCCACATGTTCTTCCAGCAGGAGAACATATGTTATCACCTCATGTTCCATTACCTAATACAGGCTCAAGTGGCAAGAACAGGGTAGAATCTGACAATTTTGGCTCTTTTTTATTAGATTATGGTAATAATCAACTGGCAATCACTAGCTCTTGGAATGAAGTTTTTCATGCAGTATCAATATTTGGAACTGAGAATTCTAGGTCTGAAGATGCTGCTAACATTCTTGAATTTATCAAATGAATAGGTTTATATATCTCAAATCATTCAGTAGATAAGAAGCCACCTGTTGGAGAATTTGTTCCAGTTGTCAAGAGTCTTTGAAAACTCATTGAAACAATATATACATCAAAATGGAATCTTCTTGTTTTTGATAAGAAAGCATCTCTAAACATTCAAAAAAGTGTCGAAGATAGAATTGTGCCTGTTTACAAGAAAATCAAGGCAATGTCATCTAAATCTGCGAATTCAAAAGAAAATCTAACTTCTTCAAATCCTACTGCATCTCCACCTAAATTGGTAGTTCCTCCTCCTCCCACTATGAAACTGATAGTGCCTACTTCTTTGAACAATAATGTCAAAACAGTCATCAAAAAAGTTCCAAAACCTTTGAATATAAAGAAGTCATATGCACAGGCTTTAAAATCAAATATCTTGTGTAATATTAAAGATGTTTTACGAGTTAAGGAAGCATTTCCCACTTTGTCAGCTGACAAAGTGGGAAAAATATTGAAAGTAAAGAGTAGCAGCAAGGGTAATTGAAATTCCAAGATTAATATGACAACTAGAGGGCTATTAAGAAAAGAGATCATTATTCCTATGGTAAAAATGAATGCTGAGTTGATTATCAATTTGGCTCATATTCACATCTCTAATATCAACAAATATCTGAAAAATTCCAAATCAGACATCATCGCAGATTTCATTCATGTAACTAACAATAGAATCATCATTACAATGAATAAGCCAGCTAACATGCTCAATTTATCAACAATTAAGAAATATTTGAAAAACATTAAAAATATCAATTCAGATTCAATTGAGAGTCTGCATCTTCCCAAGTCCAAGTTGTATATGAAGATCATTGGACTTCTATACAAAACTAATCAAGGAGTCATTACTTCTAACTACATTGAGGGTGTTCTTAAAGAATTGCACTTATTCAAGAATGTTGTGTTGGCTTCAAAACCATATGTCATCAAAGCGTCTCCTAAATCCAATATAGCAGTAGTTTGGGTGGACATCTGGAATTCCCAAAGCAGTTCTTCAGTGAAGAACATTATCAATCATTGATTCAATATTGGATGATTCATCGCAACCATTCATAGTACCAATATAAATGTGGGTATTCCACAGTGTAAGAACTGCTGGAAATGGGGACATTCAACACTCAACTGTTGCTCTCACATCTCCAGATGCGCCAAGTGCTATAGAGCTCATACAACTAAACATCACAGAGAGAAAGCATGGTGTTGCATGGAGAATAAGAAAGCAAATTGAATGGCTACCAAAGATGGTGAGTCATGTCCTCACATCTTCAAATGCATGAATTGCAAAGGAGATCATCAAGCAGATAGCTCTAGTTGTCCTTACTGGTGTAACTGATTGGTATAGTAAAAACAACAGGAACTCTTTCAAAAGTAGAGTATAGTTAATGTAGTGATCTTATTAGCGTAAATAGGTTTGTTTTCTTTTTTCCTTTTCTTTTTCTTTTTTCTTTTTCATGTTGTTTGCCCATCAATGTATTATAGCTACTAAGTAGTTACCACAGCCTGCCTTTGCGCCCCATGTAATAAATTATCAATGTTAAAAAAAAAATGTAGTGAAATTTACACTTTTTAGCCTTTGTATAGATTTCAGCTTTGTAAAGTCAGCATAGTACTTTCTTAATATAACCTCAGTGTTTGGAAATGTTATCTAAGTAAATTAGAATGTTATCAAGATAAACTATTACATATATATTAAGTATAAAAGGACTTATTCTTTTGATTACAACACTACTATTAAAGCCTGCAGAGCTTTCTTCTTTTTTAGATTCTAAACTAATATTCTAGATATTTCTATCAAGAATATCTCTGACCATGCTGTTCTTATCATTCCTTATGAAGTAAGCTAATTCAAGAGTTAAGAATATATAGTATTAGTATATAAGATATCTTCTACCTTCAGAAACCTTAATCTGTATCATCATAATCTGTAGTTAATATAAATCTTAGATTCTTCTGGAGATTGTAAAAGCTCACATAATCCTACAAACCCCACTAGTTATCCTAATATTGAGAAAATCAGAGAAAATATCATTCATAAACTGTTGAAAGGCTACAAAAGCATTAGTAGGGCCAAAAGATATAACTACCCATTTAAAATACCTGTAACAAGTATAGAAGGCAGTTTTTCATTTGTTGCCTTCTATAATTTGGACTAGGTGATATATATAATGAAAGTTGATCTTTGTATAGATATGTGTCTTCTAGAATGAGTGAAGAAGGTTGGATATTAATAGAAGTGGATATCTGTCTTTATATATGATACAGTTGAGTTCTCATAAGTTAACATAGAGGTGAAATAAGCCATTTTTTTAAAAAGTACAAATACTTTGTGAGAGAAGAAGATATGATATATAAAACTAGTGTTTAGACTTTTACTAATGAAATCCTTAAGTACTTCCTGCTCCACAATGGAGAGTGAGTAAAGGGTTCCAATAAATGGTTTTACTCTATTCTTCAGTTTTATCTGTAGATTATACAAATGGTAAAGAGCTATGGGTTTATCTTTGGCTTTGCTAAAAACATCAGTGAACTCATGGTATTCTGGTGGTACAGTATATAGATCAACAGAGTTGTCCATAACTTTGATTAAATTTCTAGCAAGATCTGCAGAGCAAAGCTTGAGACAGAAAGTGATTAATTTCTTTATCTGTGATAGACTGGTATATTAATAATTGTAATATGAGGTCTCAAGAGAGGATTCTCAGATGTGAGGACAGAAGATATAGGAGAATCAGGTATGTAATTGGGAGCCACAGAGGGGTCTAGTATAGGAATGGGAACTATAGAGAGATTTTGTGCAAATATAGAGTTGTCAGAAAATGGGTAAGCTAGAGGTTCCTTGAAAAGACAGGGGTTTCTTTGTAAGTTTAGTCAGAATGTAATAGACCTAGTAGTCTAGTCAATCAATGAATTGTATCAGGTAAGCCAGTTGTATTCAAGTACCAATAAACAATAAACAAGAGGAGTCAAATGAAATAACATATACATTCGAATTTTTTTAGTTACCAGATAGAAAAGTAATAGAGAGAGATGTAATTTCAGAGATAATGTTGTTTGATGATCCATCAAACAGTTTGAGTTCCACAGGTGGTATTAGAAGAGTAGAAATAGAACAGGTATATGCAAATATAGTATTAATAAAACAATGTATAGAATTAGAATTGATGAGAACATAGAAGAGAGAATTTTGAATGTAGTTTGTTCTTCAAACTATTAGTAATATGAAGATGAGAGTAAGGGAATTTGGATTAGAAAGAGTAATAACATTAAGGCAGATTAGACTTATAGTTGCATAGATAAGTTTAACACAACCTTATTCTGTGAAGAAAGAATTTGTGAAGCTATACTCTAGTTTCCTGACTCTCTAGCTAAAGTAGAAGAGACAGCTTCTGTGCATCTGGCTTAGAATCTCACAGTATCTAATAGATAGTAAGAGTATATTTTGACTTTGTAGCTCTTTTTACCACAGTACATATAAAGATTGTCCTCAATATATCTCTTTTGCTTGTTAATAGTCAGTTGTTCATGACTACCCAACCTTCTGGGTATGTCAATTCAGAAGGAAGAAGTTCAATAGTTTTCTACTTAGAGTTATATTTGTAAAGAATACAGATGTAGATAGGTGAGATAGAAGAGTAGATAAGAAGTTTTGAGCATGAATATGTTCCCTTTTGCATTTTTAGTAACAGTTGTCCATGATTATAGCTAGTAAATACATTACTTGAGAAAAAGTAAATTTTCCTTCTTCTTATATTTAGATGAAATCCTAGATTTTATTGGGAAATTCTTAATAGTAATAGTAGTACAGAATATTATCTTTCCAGTATAGCTAGAATACATACCTCATAAATTCAATATTGCAAGTTACAATTTTCTTACCAGGCTTCATTTGCAAATTATTAAGCATAATAGCAGCTTCTCTAATAAGATTAGATTAACTAAAATGAAGTAAGTCCAGTTTTAGAGTCAGTTTTGGTAAATCATCTACTTTTCTTAATCTAGACTAATTAAATACAGAGAAAAGTTTTTCTAATAATAAAAGACTATATATACTCTGAGTTTGTTAAATACCAAGAAGGTCATCATCTAAAACTCCATGAGATTTGTTGTGGAATAGAGAGAGCTTTGTCCACAAAGTGATTGGTAATTTGAATTTAAACTTGATTTATGCTAAAAGAAGATATTTATATCAGATATTGACTATCATCTAGAATAGATGGTAGATAATGTTAGTTAGTATGTAATATACTCTTCCAACAATTTATAAAAAAATATTTTTTCCAACCTTCTCAATGTCTATATGATAGTTTACCTTGATAATATTCTTATCAGCTCTAACAACATGGTCAATTATTGAAGTCATTTCAAAGAAGTATTATGCTAACTTTACAAAGCTAGGCTTTATGTAAAAGCTAAGAAATATAAGTTCTACTCTAAACCAGTGAAATACTTTGAGTATATCCTCTCTTCTTCTGAATTAACCATAGCAACTGATAAGATCAAAATAATTCAAGAGTAGTCTGAGCTAAATAAAATCAAGGATATACATGTATTCCTCAGATTTGTTAAAGACTTATAACTACTCAGATATAGCTGCTCTATTAATCTGCTTTACTTAGAAGAACATTTCTTAGAACTTTGACATTCTCTTTAGTAAAGCCTTCAGCAACCTCAAAAAGATTTATCCTTTTGTCCAGCTTTTAGAACTTAAGTTTATAACAAGAATAAGAGTAGAGATAAAGGCTTTTTTAGGTTAACACAAAAGAACTCAATAAAATTCCTGTTACATACTAGTCTATCTTATATTATAGACTATGCATACTCTACAACTAACCTCGTCTAAAATACATATACTTTCTATAAAATTAACATATCATAGCTATATTATATGATATTATCTATTCTAGAACCTTTTATAACTTTCTTCATGTTGTGCAATGTTGTGACTGTGACTGTGACAACACATCACAACCTTTATTGAAGTCTAAATAAGAAAATAGAGTAAAAAATAAAGAGAAAAAAATAAAAGAGAAGAAAATAAATAAAATAAAGTTTATTATTCTTTATTCTAATTTATTGAATCCCTAATACCCAACTAATTGTAAAGACTGACACTTTTGATTATACTTTCACTACTATTCTACCCATTATAACTAAAGATAAGAAAGTTTATCCAGTTACATTTCACTTCTATATCTCTAAAATAGTTGAGCTCAACTATTAGCATAATCATAAATCACAAAAGCCTAGAATAATTTTCAACCACCAAAGTTCTCACCTATTAAGTAAGATGATCAGAATTTCTTTTGCAGTTTAACCTCATTATTTATTTCTGTTCTAGTTTTCTTAGATCAAAACTAAATGCCTTTACTCATAAATAGGATTTTGACCTAAAGAGTGATAACACTGACTATGTTTCTATTAATACACACAATAATTGGCCTATCTTCACTCACAGTTAACTCACAACATCTCTTAATACTATTGTTCTTATCTCCTCCTTTCTCTATACAGCTACTATTGTAGACTTTAATAGCCTTCACAATGATATTTGTTTTGCCACCATACAAGACAGCTCTCTTATGGAACACTTTCTTCAACCAGCAGAATATTAATCATTAGACACATCTGAACTCCTGTTCCTCAACTACAGAATTTATATACTTTTAGAAAATGACCTCCATACATGAGTTCTCTAGTATTATAATCATATTCTTGCTAGCCATTACAGACAAAACAAAAAATAGAGCTCATCTGCTATAGATACATATGGTACAATATATGTGCTGATGTCAAAGAACTCTGTAAGTTCTGTATTATATGCATGAGGTCTAAACTACAGTACTACAAGCCCTATGGATTCCTTAAACAACTTCTGATTCCTAAACATTCATAAAACAAAACTTAATATTTATAGATTTTATCAAGAAACTTCCTTCTTCTTCTGTATTTGAGTCAACTTTTGTTATTAATACCTCTCCAAACATAAGAATAGTGAACAATGAACTTGGTTTTATTTTATTTTATTTGCTTTTCTTTTTCTCATTTTCTTTTATTTTATTGTTTTCATTTTACTTTTCTTTATTTTGGACTTAGATAAAGGTGTGGTATGATGTCACACAAGTCCCAAAGTATGATGGAGGTATGATACAGAGAAGGAGGTAGAAGGTTCAAATATCATATAGTATAACAACAACATGTTAACCTTATAGAAAGCATATGTACTTTAGAATAGATTAGTTATAGTGTGTGCACAGACTATGATTTGCAGTATATAAGGTAGACTATCTTATACTTGGAACTCTATCAAGTTCCTTTGTATTAACTCAATACAAAAGTCATCTTTTATCTTTGGCTTAAGTATTTAGGCTATAATATCATATTCATTCCAATAGTAAACACTATGACTTTCTTTAAATTAGCACTGTTCTATTCTATATTATTTTTGACTGTGAATCAGAGTTTGTATCAAACTTCTTCCATTCTCTAGAAGCTATTCTTAACATACAACTTTATTTCATTTCTAAATAATATCCAGAGGGCAATAGCCAGATAAAATATACAAATCAGATACTAGAACAGTATTTCTATAGTTGGTCTAAACTACTACCACTATCTGTGATCATAAACAGTGAATCCAAATACAAAATTTCCTAAATTATTAACTCTAAAATTAATTAAAGATATATATATAAACTACTATACAAGTATCAAAGTTAAAAACAATAAACTTAAAACTTTTTTATTTTCTTCTCTATTTTATTTTATTTTCTATTTTCATTTCTTTTATTTTTAGACTTAGAGTTAGGAGTTAGCATAATGTCATATGTGACTGTCACAAATATTACACATCTGTCATATAAACATAAAACATTATAGAAAGTTCCAGAATAATGATATTAGCCTATATATTAACAGCATGTAGTATACATAATCTTTAGAATAGGCTAAGGTTAGTGTAATACAGACTAGTAGTCTAGCATATATAAGATAGACACTTTGTACTTGGAACTCCATCAAGTTCTCTTGTGTAACTCTTATATAAGGTTTCTTTTCTTGACCTACTCTAAGGTCTTGAGATTGGAATATTAGAACTTAATATTCATCTCTTGAAACTACCCAACTCAGGGTCCTTTCTTCTTACTTTCTCATTATTCTTGACTGAAGGACAACACCATTCTTTAGTCAAGAAGAATAGCCAGGCTCTAGGCTTAAGATATATACTAGCTAGATAGAAAAAGCCTAGCTATTCAGATTGTGTTAACACTTACTGATGTTTTTTTGGACATATTACCTTTTATAAACATGTTAGATGGAAATTTTCAAGTAGTAGCTCTGTGCTGCAGGATTCCTTTGTGACCTGTCCATACAGAAGGACAGTAATAGCTCTTAAAACATCATCTAGAGTAGAACATTCTTCTTAGAACAAAATTGTTTACAATTCAATTAGAATAGTAGTTGGTAGTTCAGGTAGTTAGTAGATAGTATGAGGCAGACAAGAAGAGTGTTACTAGTACCTACTGAGATTAATTCAAGCTCAGAATATAATTTAAAAAGAGAAACCAGCACTGGTTCCATTCTTTCTTTATATACATCTTTATCCACTACACTACCACCACTATCATTGTTGATCAAATTTCCATCTCTTTACAATAATATAAGTCAACTTAACTCAATTCAAATAAATCAGATTATCTAGCAATATTAGAAGTAAATTACCATTATACAGACATAGCTCCAGGTGTTAATGGGAGAAGTAGTCTCTAAACCCAACACCAGGTCAAATATAGAAGTGGCTAAGCCATAAACATTCAATAGAGAGACAGAGAAGATTTCAAATTTTCTAATGATATATAGGCTTTTTATAAGAATAAGAATGAGAGATAATTTAGTAGAAGAACAAATTCAGTGAATGTTGTCATATGTATAAGGGGGCTTAGCAGATATATAGAAGGAGAACATCTTGGAGGATCTGAAAACAAGAATACTAGAATATGGAATGATAGGAGAATTTTTAGCAAATTTGAAAAGAGAATTTGGCAGAGGAAATAATGAGATAATAAAAGTAGTATATTAGGCATAGTTTATACTAGGAGGCAAAAGTTCACAGGGTTGGCTAGGAAATGCATAGAGTATAGAAACTCTGTGTAATGAGCTTAGTAATGTAGACTTGTCAAAATGATCTTTAGCTTGTATGCTGTGCTATCTGTTTGCTATATGGTTATAACTTCAGATGAGTGAATAAAGTCTGAGATGGAAGTAAGTGCTAATGTTGGTATATTATCATTAAACACTAGAGATCAAGTTCAATAGAAGTTATCTTTATTGATTATTAGACTAGAAAATTATAGTGTAACTACTAGTCTTATATACAAGTTAGATATATAGGAGATGTTAGAGGTTTCAGTGCATAGCTTCTAGTACAGGTTTCAGTAGTGAAACACTGAAAGAGATTAGATAGGAAAACTCTGCCATAGAAGACCAAGTTCAATAGATGCATCCTTATTATGGAAGACCAAATACCCAAATTGTTGCATTACCACCATAGGAATATGTTATGAAGAATGACCATTATAAAAGATGGGCTTATATTGGAATATTATAATGATAACATCACTACAAAATGTATCTTCAGAATAAGTAGACTTGACATATGACATAGTAGAATTAAAGAAAGTAGAACAAGAAAATAGAACAATAGAGAAATTTGAATAGGAGTTTAGAAGAGCAGCAAGAGATAGTGGAAGATTTTAAGCAAGGAATAAACAGGATAATCAGAAGAAAGTTAATGGAGGCAGAACAGCCTTCTAGAAGTATAGAATGATGGTATAAGAGGGCAACAAATCTAGATAGACACTAAAGGGAGAGTAAGATAGAAGAGAAGAAAGAAGAGAAACAGGAGCTCCAGCTCAAAGAATAAATACACCAACAACTGCTAGTAGAGCATAAGGACAATGATTGTCTTAGCCTTAGATTTGGCCTAGGAGGTAGGAGTTTCAACAGTAGGTACTGGTAGGGCCTTCTTCAATAAAGGAAGTAGAAAGAAAGAAAGTAGTCATTGTAAACCTGAACCAATGGATAGGGTTTATACCAAGACACAATCCATATGCAATGGAGGTAGACTGTGATAGGAACTATTATAGTTGTGGAGATTTTGGATACTTGGCAAGAAATTGTAGGAATTAGAGAATTGTAAAATGAGAAAAAATACTGAGGAGTATGGGGACAATTCAAATAATGGACAAAGTAATTTAAATAGAGAGGAAAGCTTAATAGTCCTTGATTAGGCTCTAGTAATTACAATAGGTTTGCAATGCACTCTAGAATAATAGATAATAAATCCTACTGCAACTTAGACAATAGGAATATGTTGAGAGAGGTTATAGTGAAGAATAGATTAGAAAGAATTAATACATAGGAAGGGATGACAGTAGAAGCATTATTGGATAGTAGAGTAATAGAGTTAATTATGAGCTTAGAGTTTGCAAGAAAGTAGGAGTTCAAGTTAAAGGTAAATATTTATTACTAGGAGCACAGGAAGAGAACAATGATTGATATGATTAGAGGTTAGAAGTAGAGTGTAATTTTGGGAATATCATAGCTTACATGCCACAATCTTGAAATTGACTGAAGAATAGGAGAAGTAAGGATAACAAGATGCCTAGAAGAGTGTAATAGGCAATAGAGGCTGAAACAGAGAAAGTCAGAATGATAAAAACAGAAGGAAGAAGAGAGGAAAGAAAAGGTACAAAAGAAGGAGAAAGAAAGAAAAAGAAAGAAAAGAGAAAATAATAGAAGTAAAAAATATAGCAGAGAAGTGGGAAATTTGGAATAAGGAAAAGGAAGTAGCAAAGTTTAAAGAAAAGGCCAAGAAATTGGTACCTCAAAGATTCCATCAGTAGATTCATATCTTCAGAAAGGAAGTGAATGAAAGAATGCTAACAAAGAAGGTGTAAGATTATGTAATAGAGACAAAGAAAGAGTTTGTACCAAGAAAGAGGAAGGTGTATCCATTGTTGAGAAAAGAGAGGGAAAAAGTATGTGAGTTCATCAAGGAATAACTGAGGAAAGAATATATTAGACCTTCAAAATCACCATTCTTTGTAGGAAAAAAGAATAGTAAGAAGAGAATAGTTCAGGACTATAGATATTTAAATGAATAAACTGTAAAAAATAATTATCTTTTACCTTTTATTTCAGAAATTGTAAAAAATATTGGTACTAAAAATGTATTTACAAAATTGAACTTATAGTAGAGGTATAATAATGTACAGATCAAAGAGGAGGATGGGTTGAAGGCAGTATTTACAACTCCAGAAAGGTCATTTGAACCAATGGTAATGTTCTTTGGACTTACCAACTCTCTAGCAACATTTCAAATGATGATGAAGAAGATCTCACAGAACTTGATCAATACTGGGGAGATGGTAAGATTCATCAATGATATAATAATAGGAATAGAGAAAGAAGAAGAACATGAAGTGGTAGAAGAAGTAATAAAGAGATTGGCAGAAAACAATCTGTATATAAAACTGGAAAAATGCAAATGGAAGGTTAGAGAAGTAGGGTTCTTAGGAGTAATAATTAGACCAGAGAGGATTAAGATGAAAGAAGAAAAGGTGAAGGAAGTATTAGACTGGCTGACTCCAAGATAAGCTAAGGATATACAGAAGTTCTTGAAACTTACTAATCATTATTGGTGGTTCATTAAGAATTTTGCAACAATAGCCAGACCATTATATGATATGGTAAAAAAGAATTAGAAGTAAAAGTGGACAAAAAGACAAGAAGTAGTGTTTAAGGAGTTGAAGAAGAGATTTACAACAGAACTAGTGTTAGTAGCACTGGACTTAGACAAAAAAATAAGAACAGAAGTAAACATATCAGATTATGCAATAGGAGGAGTATTATCTATGAAGTGCAAAGATGAGAGATAGAGATCTGTAGTATTTCTCTCAAAATCTCTAAATAAGACAAAAAGAAATTATGAGATTTATAACAAGAAAATGTTAGTATTAATAGAGGGGTTGGAAAACTGAAGGCATTTATTAGAAGATGCCAAGTTCAAGTTTGAGATCTGAACAGATCACAAAACTCAGAATATTTTATGAAAGTACAGAAGTTGAACAGAAGACAAGCTTACTAGATGCTTTACATGTCAAGATTTGACTTCACTCTGAAACATGTATCAGGAACAAAAATAGAAAAAGCAAATGGACTTATTAGAAGACTAGTGTATTCTGGCTAGACTGCTAGTACCAAACCAACTATGCCAAAAGGCAATTTAACTGAAAGCTTATACTTTTTAGCCAACTAGCAGTATATTTATGCTGATCATAGGAACTCAGGTAAACAGCAGGTTTACAACCAAACTAGAAAGTAGGAATAGAAAATAGTAATAACAATCAGACATTAACTAAAGAACAACCAATTCTTAATTTATCAGAAGTAGTAATAGAAAGACTAAAGGTGGATATAGTAGAAAAAATAAAAATAGCCAAGAGAAAATATAAAGAGATAGCCAGAGTAATAGAATAAATAAAGAAGACAGAAGTTAAAGTACTGCAAGAAGATGAATGGCTGATAGAAGAGAAGTTAGTGTTAAAGAAGGGAAAAATATATATGCTAAAGAATGAGAAGTTGAGAGTGGAAATAATCTGACTACATCATGATATACTAGTAGCAGGATATGGAGGAAGATGAAATATAACAGAGTTGGTAACAAAAAACTACTAGTGGCCCAGAGTGATAAAGAATATATGAAAATATATAGACAGATATGATACATGTTAGAAAATGAAGAATAGGACAGAGACATTAGTAGAAAAGCTAAAGTTAAGTGAGATACCAGAGAAGCTGTGGGCACACTTAACAGTTGACTTTATAACTAAGTTACCATTAGTAACTAAGAAGAATACAATCCTAGTAGTCTGCAATAGATTGTTTAAGATGATGTATTTTGTAACAATGATAAAAGAAACATTGGTAGAAGGATTAGTAAGGCTGTTCAGAGATAATATATAGAAGTTATATAGGCTATCAGAGAGTGTGGTGTTGGATAGGAGGCCACAGTTTGTAGCACAGTTGACAAGAGAGTTGAATAGAATGTTAGGAATTGAGACTAAACTGTTGATATTATTCTATCCACAAACAAATAGACAAACAGAACAAATGAACCAGCAGCTGGAACAGTATTTTTGGTTCTTTGTAGATCACAGACAAAAAGACTAGCCAAAATGGCTAGTATTGGCAGAACTTGTGGTTAACAACAAAGTACATTCAGCAACCAAAGTACCTCTGTTTATGGCAAACTATGATAGAGAGTTGAGAATAGGAGTAGACATTAAGAGAAAAGGAAAAGTAGAGAAAGCAACAGAGTTTGCAGAAAGAATGAAGAATGTACAGAAAGAGATTAGGACAGCATTGAGAAAAGCATAGGAGGAGATAAAACAACAAGCAGATAGGGAAGAAAAGAAACAGAAAAATGAAAAAAAATAACAAAGTAATATTAAGTATAAAGAACTTGGTATTCAAGAAGAGACTGGTAAAAAAGCTAGTAGATTAATATGTTGATCCATATTTCATTAATAAAGTAGTTTCTATTAATGTGGTCAAATTACAACTGCTCACTTCAATAAGAATTCACCCAGTTGTAAATATCAGTCAGATAGTATGGTACAGAGAACAAGTAGAGAGACAAAAGACAAAAGAGGTAAAACCAGTAGAGATAGATGGAGTTGAAGAATGGAAGGTTGAAAAAATTCTAATAAGAAATAAGGGGAGTTGTGAAATATTTGATATGATGGAAGGGGTTTACAGCAGAACATGATACTTGGGAGAAAGAAAAAAACACAAAAGAAGTGGTAGCAGAATTTGAAGGAAGAATGAATGCAGAAGTGAGACAACAAGAGACATTGGATATAGTAGAAGAAAGAAACTTTAGGAGAAAGGAGTTGCTAGGAAAATATATGGCAAAAATACTATATAAATAGAATAATGAGAAGTTTGAGAAGAAGTATTTAAGAAAGTTAGAAAGAAACTGGCAAAAATAAAAATCAGTTTCTTTGGAGGAGAAATCTTAAAGGAAGGGTAATGTTAGAGTTGAAAATAGTAGACTTAAAACTTTTTCATTTTATTCTCTATTTTATTTTCTTTCCTATTTTGATTTTCTTTATTTTTGAACTTAGGATTGGAAGTTAGTTAATGTCACACAGTGTCACACCTCTGTTATGTATCACAAAATACTATCACAAGTCATAGTCATATGTTATATAGAATATCATAGAAAGTTCTAGAATAATAAGTATATACTATATATGGTCTTTAAAATAAGCTACAATCTCAAGACCTTAGAGTAGGTCAAGAAAGTGAACCTTATATTAGAGTTAATATAAGAGAACTAGATGGAGTTCTTAATACAAAGTTATCTACCTTGTTATGGGACGCTTGGGACATGGACAATTTTTATTTTCTTTTTTCTTTTATTTTCTGACTTTATAGGAATTTTGTTTTCTTTTTATTTTTATTTTTATTTTGGATGATGAAGAGGCATGTGACATCGCAGTCACATGACATGTCACATGATGTGACGTCATAAGGCCTGGAAGGTGGTAGAAGGATCTGGAAGATGACGTCAGGGCACATGTATACAACATGGTGGCC
>Ga0157359_1000161_pt1 | contig 21602 bp, 15 predicted proteins | sample AttcapACBM3_FD_111482 | JGI IMG/M metagenome (GOLD analysis project Ga0157359, IMG submission 111482) | Fungus gardens microbial communities from leaf cutter ant in Botucatu, State of São Paulo, Brazil - Atta capiguara ACBM3 | ecosystem: Host-associated > Fungi > Mycelium > Unclassified ...
ACCATCATCACTTTCAACAAGAATATGTGTTCCATTGGGGCTGAAACAGGCACCATATCCAAGTGACTTAAGCTCAAATAGACCTGAAATAAGATGTTCTGTTTCAGAGTCATGGATAAAATTTCTATCTGATGTGCAAGCAAACATCTTTTCATCTGGTGAGAAGACAAGACATCTCACAGGACCCTTATCATGCTTGGCAGTGAAGAGAGTGGATGGCCACTGAGCAGGTTTGCCCTCAGTCACTGCTAGCATGTTTGGAAACCTTGAACTGAACTTCTGGGCAACAAGTGAGTGCTCAGGTGCAAAGGAGAGGGTGGACAAATAGATATGAGAGATACTTCCAGAAATAGGAGTCATGAATGCTAAAACAAATCGCAGAGTATTATGGATAAATATGGTTAGTTTGTTATTAGAGTCGAGTGTCTAACCAGCTAACATGAGACAGATACCATGATAAACAAGCGAGCAACATACCTTCAATTCAGGCCACTCTAGTGTCCTTTTTAGGATCATGACAGCCTCATGAGCCTTTTCTGAAATGCTCATCACCTCCATCTAGAAAAGTAACTTGTCGTACATCACAAACTGGACCACCTCTATCAGCATCTGCTCACATGGGGTGCAAACAAGGTGGTCTGCCCAGAATCGACATGAATATGAAGGGAGAGAAGGGATAGCAGATTTGTCAGCAGCTGGAATGTCCCTATTCCTTATGTCTGAAGTTTTCAAGCCACATATATTGAAATAGAGGGCTGATGATACCATGGTGTTCAAACATAGCATGGCAAGCTGATGTTCATGATGGTCTCGATCTTAGACAACTGTAAACTCAGGGAGATCTTGTGAGAAGAAGGAAGAGAGGAGAAATTCTATGAATGAATGATGGTGGAAGTGAAGGATAGGGCCTTTGTCAATGACAGAAACAAGACCTCTTTGGATGAACCACAACATGTTCCAAATCTTGACTCCTGGGAGCACAATAAGTACATTGTCATTAAGTAGCTCCTTGGCAAAAATCATTACACCCATAACAGAAGTGATTGCCTTGATCTCTTCCTCCTCGAGATCACTTCTGAATGATGTTTTGACAACAGAGGAATACAAGGAATACAAGCCTTTCAAACTCCTTCCATCGCCTTTTGATTGAAGCATGGAAAATTATTCTTGAGGGTTGATCTGAAGAAATTTGGCAGTGGTTGTTGCCCAGATAAAAATACCAGTAGCACGAGGAACTAGATAATCAAGAGCCCTTGCAATCCATGCAGGTTCCATTTCCATGGTGTCCAGTCGTGACTTGAGAAATACACTGATGTTGTTAGTGGCACTATCTTCCAGCTTGATATTGCTACCAGAGAGAAGAAATTGTCTAGTTTGTTTTGTAATTTAATCACTTTGTCCTTTTGAGCAACAATAAGAATATGCTTGACTGGGACCACAGATTCAGTCAATGATCCATCTCAGATGAATTAATACATATGTGTCCAATTTTCAAGCCACTTCCAAATAAAATCCACCACTTCTTCCATCATTCCAGGAAATTCATTGATAGTGACACCCAATTAGTTAGACTTTGGAATTTGCTCATGCCAGTTGAGTTGGCCAGCTAGGATACTCATGCTATCTGCAAGGGTTTTCATTGCTTCATGAGATTCTTCTCTTGAGCCTCAAAATGCTGGATAATCAATTAGTCAAACTATCAATGTCAAAAGAAGATAAAGTGGCCCACTTTGTAGATGAAATTAATACAATTGAATACTATTGATGTTATAGAATTCAACTTCTTCGAGTCATATAATAGGCACATATGTTAGTCAATAATGATTTACCCCACTTAAAGGCTTTCCTAACTTCTTAATCATTTCAACAGCATCTCTTGTAGAGCCAAGATGATCCAAAGTGGGTCAGAAGCTGTTCAAGCTCTCCATTGTAGCTTTGATTTGTGCACCAAGTGCACTCAAGTTATATTTATGGGCTTATGACTTGACTTCAACTAGAAATATACTAACAGTCAAGATATTATACCTCGGCGACAACCTAGAGACATAATTCTTGGATCGGATTATCAAACTCTACCTTGAAGTTGGCTGGAGCACCCTGAGTAAATCTGAGGTAATGGAGGAAAAGATCAGCTTACATTTTGTCTCCTTCTATGCTTTGGAAACTAGGTATTTCCATAAATCATTAAATCTGATGCTAGCTCGACATAGGGAATCATTCTTTGGAGTGTGTTGGAAACTGATATTCCATTGCCAAGAATGTTTTCTGGGTATTTCAATATTCAGGTTACTTTCTTCCTTGAGAATATTATACTACATGATATATTAACACTGTCTATACACAGAAAGCTCAACTCACCATTTGTTTGTTAACTTTAAATGCTGTTTGCCCTTGATTTTTTCTCTATTTTCCCTTCTACATCTTGAAGAGGACCAGAACTATCTGCCTTGTCAGAGTATTTGACAATGAATGATTGTGGAACTTGATGTTCGAGCTCTCCGATAAATTCTGGAAGTAAATGCGATCACTTGAGCTTACTGATAGATTAAGCCTATGCATGGAGTAGCACTTACTAACAACTTGGATAACACATTTCATGGTAGATTAATTTGGTTCTGCTATTGATATAACTTATGGATAGAGTGAATAGGAAGCAACAGAATGTTTATTGACAAGAACAAGAAGAATAAAGTCGTGACACAAGCAATTACTAAAGTGGCTGACTGTTGAACCAGGTGGGAATATCATTTGCGCCCAGATATGTGAGAGTAATGAGCAAGTGCATCCATCCTTTCTCAAAGTACTGTTGGATTTTTCTCTTAGAAAGGTGACCCCATGCATTTTTGTGAGTATTGTCTTCTGTCATCAATTGTGTTTCTTGCTGTTGCTATGTGAGGTGTGTGAGACTGTTCTATATCGATACTACAACACTTTCCTCTTATGTAGGATGTTTCTATTTATGCAAACACTATGTTTGAAGATATTTTATGATTAGGATAGGTCATATTTATTCCTAGTCTCTAGACCCTCATGGACCTTCATAAGAACTTGAATACAAAATTATTTTGTCTCCTGAGCTAAATTTTCATTCTATTAACTCATACTTCAGGAACAATAATTTAATTTCCAATAGCAAGCTTATTGTAATCATCTTATTATATATCGCTTCGAAAATCTCAATCTAGTCCACTTAAAATGTCACAAGCAAGTGATCCTCTGATGTCTGCCAACCAGTTCAATATCAAGAGTGTTGAAATATATAAACAACTTGATAAAATATCTCAATTTCTCCTTTTCTTCCTTTATATACATGTATCACATTAACAAAGTAAAACTTCATTTCATATCTCCATAACTGGGATCTCTCCCAATCTCAACTTGGCTGCAGCAAACGGAACAAGCCTCACTTGATCCACAGTCCCATTCTTGACACAAGTAACAGGACTCTGAGATGGTGGTGCTGCCATATTCTTATTCAATTTCTATTCCACCTCACATGCTTTGGCTGTCATCATGATAGGTTGACTCTCTGTTTCCCAGACTTGAAAAGGTAATTTGCCCTTATTTGCCATGAGGAGGGCTTCAGTCAAGTCTTGAACCATCAGAGTCGATAAATCAATTGCAAGCTGTCAGGTATCAGTAGGGAGAAAGGTGTTATCTTGAGTGTGATTATCAGTCTACCATATATATATGTGAGAAGCATCAAGTACAAAAAGTGTTGGTATATGTACAGCTGTTAGGTACTATGCAGAGGCATTAGGGAAAAGTCACTTTATATCTCTAAGAGCCTGGACACTCTAGAAAAAACTGGGATTCAGTTTTGTCTGTTTGATCAGATCATCGTGATTTTGCATGTTGGAAGGAACAGAGTGCACAGCAGCTTGGTGCAGTGTAGACAACTGGCAACCACTTACCTGTAGTGTATACTTCTTACGGGGAGCTGAAAGAGAACAACAAAGAGAAACAACTAGTATTATTTAAGGCAAGTGCGACTACCTCAATTTTCCTATTGACTACCTGATTAGGACTATGTGCTTACTAAGCAGAGTGCTTCGCAACACTCCCCCTTGCTTAAGGCTTCAATTGTTAAGTGATAGAAGCATAAGTAGGTAAGCTCATAATATCTTCAAGCTAAGAGATGGGCAAAAACAACTAAATAGGACTTGGCCAAGGTTTTTAGTCAAAATATTAGCAGGGTTCTCTTTCCCATCAATTTGATATGATTTAACTTGTTCATCCTCAATTAGATCTCTTATGTAGTGATAGCAAATATCAATATGTTTGGAATGACTTTCTTATATAGTGTTAGATCCCCAAAAAAGTGAGCCAAGATTATCACCATAAATATGGGGAGTTAGGACATTAAAACTGACCTCATTGAGAAGGCTTTTCATCCAGGCAAGCTGATGGCCACAATCAAAGAGGGCCATATATTCAACCTCAGTTGAAGACAGAGCTACTGTCTTTTGCTGGTGGCTCATCCAGGATGTTACTCCTCAAGCTATTAGAGTAAAGTAGCCAGTCACATATTTACATGATTCTGGATCTTGTGCCCAATCTAAGTCAGAGTGAGCTATAATAGACTTATTGCTGAGTCCCTCATAGACTATCTGATACTTATGAGTATTGAGCAAGTACTTATAGAGATGCAATCCTGCTTGATAATGCTCATTTGAAATATTTGCCATCTGTTGAGCAAGTTTGACTACAGAAAATCCTATGTCAGAATGTGAGCCAATCATCAGATAGATACATTAGGAATTCAATCATTTGCTGGTACTTTTGACAAAAATTGGGATCACACTGTTTATTGTTGGGTTTAAATATATAGCCCAATGGGAGTAGAGTACTTGTTGGGTTGGTTGTTACATTGAATTATGACTTTGTTCAAGTATTCAGATTGGTCTACAAAGATCTTTTGATCAGTTATGATTTATGTACATTCCAAGAAACTCTTTAGTTTCTCCAGGGTTATGGTGTTCCCATTTTGTCATAAACTTTTGCTTCAACTCTAAGAGGAGTAGGTAATCTTTTGAATCCATGAAGCAAACATTATCAACATAGACAATTGCTATAACCATCTAATCTTTTCATCAATGAAATAATACACATTAGTATCAGATTTGCATCACTTAAATCCTAGGGTCAACATTGACTTAGTTATAGTCCACTACCTGTTATGGCAACCACTAGATACAAAGTCTAATAGCTACACAAGCGAGTAAAGCTCTCAGTAAGCAATCAAGTAGGGAAAATCACAAGAGAACTCAACAAGGAGTCTCTGCTAAATTAGGGTCCTATATATACAAAGTCCTCATAGTCCATGCTACTAATAATTAACCCTGCTCTTATGTCCATGCTCCTTCCTTATGTTCACCTCAAGATCGCCATATTGTATATATATGCCCTGATATCATCTTCTATATTTTTCTACTACCTTCTAGACCTATGACATCATATCATGTGACATGTCATGTGACTGCGGTGTCACATGACTCTTCATCGTCCAAAAGAAAAGAAAAAGAAAACAAAATTCCTATAAAGTCAGAAAAATAAAAGAAAAGGAAAATAAAAATTGTTAATGTCAAAGCATCTCATAACATTACCAAGATAAGCCAGCTTGCTTAAGGCTTTGTGGAGTTGTCAGATTTTTTTTCTTTGCCAAGTAGCCTAAAACCTTCAGGCTGCTCTATATAGATTTTCTTATTGAGATTACCATAAAGATAGGTAGTTTTTACATCAACACTATAGATATTCCAACCTTCAAGGGTAGCAACAGCTAGGAATAGGCATGTTGTTTCATAGTGGACAACTGGAGAAAATAATTCATCAAAGTTAATTCCCTTAACCTGAGAAAATCCTTTTGCAACAAGTTGAGATTTATAATGACTATCAGGCTTAATGTTGAGTACCCAGCAATTTTTGATTGCTTTTCTTTCCTTAGAAAAGTCCATAACTTTATAAATATTTCTATCCTTAAGTGATTTCAGCTTCTCAAGACAAGACTCAAGCCACTTCTTTTGAATGTCAGCTGGTAATCTAGTGATATCTCAAAGGTTTTTGGGAATTAGGAAAGACTCTGTTGTACATTGTGCTAAGAGAAATCAAATTTGCTTCTATACTCTCCCTTCTCTTGCAAGATGTGCCAAGTAACTAGTGATGGCTAGCTCAGCTGATTCACCTATAAGAGGTGGAGTGTCTATTCTACTTCTTTCATTATCAGAAAAACATCTTATATTCTGATGAATCCTTCACAATTCCTAATGAGCATTTTCATACCTATTATGGACCATAAAGGGTTTCTCAGAATATTAGTAGGATATTCTCATTCTTCATAAATGTTACCTTCTCTGAGAGGTATTTGAGTTTGATGCTTGGATCTCCTCAATTCAGGATCTTCTTGTAGTATCTGCAGACTAGGTTGCAAAGGTTATTGAGGATTGGATGGTTGTATTCCAATGTCAGAGTCAACATTATTTGTCTCTTCAATCTCTACTATGGATTTTTCAAGTTCTGGAGTAGGTAGGGGAGAAGTAGACTTATAAGAGAGAGGAGGTGAAGGAGAATGAGTGGGAGAATTGTTTTGGATGGGAGGAATAGGTATGAGTGGAATAGATACTGGAGCAGGTTCATTTTTCAGAGGAGTTAGATATTAACAACTCTATTTCTGGACTTATTTTATCTAATAACTCATTATATAATTTGTATTCTTTTGCATGGGAGTTAGCACATTTAAAAAAAAGTCCCTCATCAAAGATGGCATGTGTGGAGTAAAAATGGTATTTCCTTATGTATGCTATATGAAGTGATATCCATTGTTCTTATACTCAATGAATATTATCAATTTGAAGTGTAGTGCAACTTTGTTGGCACAAATTTCAGTAGGGAGGAATACATATGTTCCACAGCCAAAGACATAGAAGTATAATATTTTGGGCTTGTTTCCCAAGAAGATTTCCTGAGGTGTTTTTCACTTGAGACATCTAATAGGTATATGATTGTATATATGAGCTATAGCTGCTATTGCAAACTCACACCAGGAATCTGGTAGACATACTTCAAGTCATATTAATTAAGTCTTTTCAAGCAAAGTACAGTTCAATTTTTCAGCATGACTATTTGTTAGTATATATATAGAGTACTAGTCTCATAGATAATCTCTTGCTCTCTTAGAAAGGATTGTAATTCTAATGTTATATATTCTCTCCTATTATCAGTATACAGTCTCTTTACAAGATGGGAAGTAGTGTTTGACCACATCTGGAAAATAGACTTAATTACATCTGTAGCCTCAGACTTTTTGCACAGAAAAGCAATATTGCAAAAAGAGAAATAGCTATCAAGAAATATAATTATCCACTTGTATTTTGAATAAGACAAGGTAGAGAGTTCAAGGAAATCTGAGTAAATCAATCCTAGAGACTCACTGGAATGAGTAGGGTTTTCAGGAAAGCTACATTGATATATCTTTCTAAGAGTATAATCATAGTAGATATATTTCTGTGTTGGGAAACAAATGTTCTTTGTATCTTCAACACTGTCAAGAATATGACATATAACCTTATCAGAGGCATGTCCAAAGCAATAATACAAAGTCTCAAAGTTTAGATGTCTTGTTATAAGACTTATAGAATTGGAAACATTATACTTAAGAATGTAAGTTCTTACAATCTGGATATTGCTCCAGAGGTTGGGAGTAGCTAACAAGATAGTATTATAAGACTTATTACAAAAAGTAGAACTACTTTTATCATCTTCTACTCTCAATCCAGACTGAAGAATCTGCCTAGTAGAGAGGAGATATATCTGTATACTAGGAATATAATATACTAGCTATAGTTTTGACACAGCAATCTTAGTAGTCCCTTTCTTAGGATCAAAGATTTCATGTTCAATCAGAATAGTGCCAGAAGCAACCATAAATAGTAGTGCTTTTGAGTTTGCAGTCTCAACTCAGCCATAATTATCCAGAGTCATATTAACAAAGTCAGACTCATATAGAGTAAAGTAAGTGGAGGCACCTGAGTCTAAGAACTATTTATCTTTATAAAAGCTGTCATAAGGTACTTTTTTATCTTGCACAAAAAGTATAGTGTCTTTTCATATTTAGAGAGATTCACAGCAATTGTCAGACTTGTAAAGTTTAGACTCAAGTTTCTTTTAATATTCTTTTAATTTTAATTTTAATTTATTTTCTATTTCTGAACTTAGAGTTAGAACTTAATGTAATATTATAGTTACCACTGTTACAAATCTGTTATATAATGTGTCATGTTAGTCACAAGTCACAGTCACAAGTCATGTGGTCATGATGGAATATAACAGAAAATTCTAAAACAATAATATTATATAACATAATTAACTATATATTAACTTTAAGGCAAACATATGGTTATTTAGGATAAGCTAAAGTAATAGAGTATAGACTATGAGCTAGTAGTATATAAGGTAGACAGTCTTGTGTAGAATTTTGAGTTTCCTTGTATTAACCTTAATATGAGATTCTTTCTCTTGACCTACTCTAAAGTTTTGGGTTTGTAACAGCAATAGGCAAGCTAGGCAGAACAAATCTATTTTGGCTTAAAGCTATACATATATAATTAACTCTACTTGACCTTATAAAGTTCTCCATTACAATGCCTACATTAGTATAGAATTAGATGGACTGAGTCAAGGAATTCAGTGAATTATCAACTTAGAAGAGGAAAGGCATATATAGTTGGTTATTACAAGTTCAACTATCTGATTCATGCCCATCATTGCTTCCTAGGAAAACTGTATAATTATTATTATCTGCCTACCTTTTGGAAATAGTTGCTGTAAGTAAATTAACCTCTATAGAAGGAAGATTTTCAGTAGGTAGTTCTATGATTTTAGAGATTGATGTCTTAGTAAATGGATTAGGGAACTTCTTCTCCAAGTGCTTTTTATGGAATCTCAGTGCTCGTATTTTTGCTTGCACTTGAGATTCTCAAATAGGATCACTTTGAGAAATATATGCTGTAGAAAGGCAATCAGTAAGTTAAAGAACTATAACTAAAGGTTTAGGAGAGAAAGAGTAGATTAATATAATAGCCATGCTTACAAAGACAATAATACTATCTGCCTAGTAGACATCACTGCTATTATCATTCTGGTTCATTATTTTATCTGCTTGGTAAGCATTTTCATTTTTTTTGCCTCAGTTATTTTTTTTTTCCTCTTTTGCTGCTCAAAAGAGCTCTTACTTTGCAACTATTGTTGCTGCTGGAAGTTCTTTCTTTACTGAGGGAGTTTATCCCCATGTGGAATGCTAAAATGGCAAGTAGCATTAGTGGTGTTAGTCTGCCTAGAGAATTCTGCCTAGATAGCAGAATATACAACATTCTAGGTAAGATTAGAGATAGATATATGAAAAGAGAGGATAGAGGCAGAAATAGAGTCCTATAAGTAAGAGATTGCAGATAGAAGAGTTATTGCTTTTGAAGTAGAGGAGACATCACAGTTATTCCCACAAAGTCTCATATAAAGGGAATTGGGCTTAGCAATTTGAGAAGCAAGGTTCTGATCATCAGAGATTTGAAAGGTAATTGTTCTCTAGTAATTAGTAAAAATTGAAGCTAAAATAGGTATTCCTATAATCTACATTAGTAGTCTGAGAGAGTACTAAAGTATTCAGCATGTTATTAGCAGTAAAAATAGCTCTAGGGTAGGTAATAAGAGTAAGAGTTGATTTAACACAAATTTTCCAGAAAGGATAGTTACCAGGGCTAGTAATTTTGGGAAGAGTAGTAATGAAAATCAAGATAATCAGCATAGATTGGAGAGTAAATACAGCTAGCTAGAGTACAGATGTTCAATTTAACCAATGATAAGCTATCAGTATATGTAAAATGCAAGGGGATCCTGTAGGCATAAAGTGATCCAGAATTAGCTTGATCTATAACAGGCCTAGGAGTGACAAGGTGTTAGCCTACTAGTAGGATTAGTCAAGTCCTTTTCACTGATAGAAAGTAGTCTAAGGATGAAGGTAATGGGAGCTCATAACCTGTTAGAAGAAATAGAGTGCACAACAGCTTGGTGCAGTGTGGATAACTAACAACCACTTACCTGTGATGTATACTTCTTATTGTTATAGGGCACTTGAATACTAACAATTTTTATTTTTCTTTTCTTTTATTTTTTCTAATTTTATATTGATTTTCTTTTTCTTTTGGACAATGAAGAAGCATGTGATACCACAGTCACATGATGTGACATCATAGGCCTAGAACATGGTAGAAGGGTCTGGAAGATGATATTAGGACACATGAAGACAACATAGTGGCCTTGAGTAGGAAATGAGGTGGACATGAGGATGCAATATAGACATGAGGGCAGGGTTAATTACTAGTAGCACTGACCATGTGTACTTTGTATAAATAGGACTCTAATAATGAAGAGGCTCCTTGTTGAGTTCTCTTGTGAACTTCCCACATTATATCCACTTTAAGAGATTTACTCATTTGTGTTATTATTGGTCTTTGTGACTAGTGGTTGTCACAATACTTATAGGAAGCTAAAAGCAAGCAATAAAGAAAGATAACTAGTATTATTTAAGACAAGCACAATTACATCAATTTTTCTATCAACTATCTGATTAGGACTATATACTTACTAAGCAGAGTGATTTGCAATATTGCAGGTACCTTAGACTAATTGTGGTTAGTTTGTTAAATTTGAACTAGTATATCCAAATTTACTATAATCTTATTTGTTCTGGTAAGAAGCTGGTTATTACAATTCTTATTAATGAATGTGCTTTATTAGATACATACCTTGACAGCTTGTAGATAGCTTACAATGAAGTTTCAGATAATAGACTAAGTGTAGTAACTATTCTTAGAAATAGTACTGAGTACTTTCTTATATCTAACTAGGGACTTGGATCTTGAAATGGAAATTCTTGGTCAAGGTCACAGTATAATCAAGATGTTGTAGTAACTACTTATCACAAAGACAAATGATTATACAAGCAGTAAATCTCTTAAAGTGGATATTAAGTGGTAATTTTACAAGAGAACTCAACAAGGAGCCTCTTCTTAATTAGAGTTCTATTTATACAAAGTCCTCATGGTCTGTGATACTAATAATTAACTCTACTCTTATTTCCATGCTCCTTTCTCATGTTCACCTCAAGATTGCCATGTTGTATACATGTGCCCTAATTTCATCTTCTAGATCCTTCTACCACCTTCTAGGCTTATGACATCACATCATGTGACATGTCATGTGACTGCAGTGTCACATACCTCTTCATCATCCAAAAGAAAAGAAAAAAAAAACAAAATCCCTATAAAGTCAGAAAATAAAATAAAAATTGTTCATGTCCAAAGTATCTCATAACACAAGAACTCAAGCCAAATAAATACAGTATTTTTACCATTACTTGAATTATATATAAGTTAAATGCTTGAAAAATCTTACAGACCAATATGTAAGCTATACCTTGGACCTAATTTGATTCAACAACTCCAGAATATGTTGCAAGTCTGAGAAAAGCATGTACAAGGTTTTGATCAGACTGGTCAATTATGAATGATTTTGTTCAGAATATTGAAAATGCTTGAGAGTAATTGATGGTATAGTAAGAGTAATTTCTGAAATCATACTAAATGAACAGTTTAGGAAGAAAGATATGCAGCTCAAACCCAAACACATTTGAGTTAGGTCTATTATTTACCTAAGAGGATAGATTTATAATTCAAGCCCAAATCTGATTTAATTTCCAGCAATAAATAAGCAGTGTATGATCATCATTGTATTATTGATATACTCAGCATATCAATATAAAGAATGCCTGATTGATGATTCATAAAAACCCACAATTCCAGTTAGGTATAAAGGCAGTAGGGAAGGTATTATATGCTAGTATTATCATGAGATCATGTCTAGCAAGCTTTAACAATATGCTACCAAGTTTTTCAATATGATTAGTCAATAATTTGCTTCCAAAAATCTGGTAAATCATAGCTTAAGAAAATATCTATTCTTTAGCACCTCATTAATTTTAAAAGTTGAAGCATGACTGCCAGCTGCCACACTTACACAACAACACAAAGTTCAGTTCTTCATAAAGGATCAAGTCTAGCAATATGTTTATTGGTAGAGAAAGTTCCTGACTTGAGGATACTATATTAGTTTAAATGAGAAGAGTTTACAATAAGATGTACTAGGTGCATATCTGTGGAACTTGTAAAGCATATCAATCTAATCAAAAGTATTCTAGACATTAGTTGGATCACCTGTGAACTATTAGGCAAGTGTCTCAAATTTAAGCACTCAATACAATATATCAGCAATATCCCAATCAGAACTACTCTTATCTAGAGGACATATCTTCTGCTATGTTAACTCCATAGCTAGAGAACATAAATTAATAGATGATATGGTTCTAGCAAGAATACCTATACATCTGTATGTTGAACTCCTTATCTGTCTTTGGGAATATTGCATCTGTAAACCAATTATTCCAAGAGAACCCAGTATTGCAAACAAGTTGCATGATTTTGAGAAGAGTAGCTTCTTTGCCTAAATCAATTGTAGTGGAATATATGCTTAGAATATATGCTCAGCCAAACACTACTATGTATAAACAGCTAAGATTTGCTGCTCTACTTCTGAGTTCTTATATATTTCAGACACATAAACTGTATATTTATGGTCTAAGTATCATCTGGTGGCCTATCAGACTGTTTTTTAAAATAAAATAAAATAAAATAAAATAAAATAAAAAGAAAAGGAATAGAAATAAAAGAAGACAAATTAGGCAATATTAAATAAGAAGATAACAATGAATGCACTATCAAGTGATCCCTTTATAGAAGAAAAAGGCTTCTATATTAAATTCAAGGAATGCAACAAAATTCTTTAGTGACTCTCTATTAGGATTCTAATAATTGTTGTATCTCCTACATTCATAGAAAATATGATGTCTTGATTGGATATAAACTATATGAGCATTCAAAGGGTTCTTTGTGGAAGAATATTAAATAATATTCTCCTATTGGAGCATGATTAGTTATAGCTCTTGTCACTCTTATACACAAAGAATTAGAATGTTCTAAAATTTTGAGCCAAGCACTATCTTTCTCATAAGTGGGCCTAGTAAGAAGATAATCATCATTGAAGAGATTGAGAAAGTTGTTCCCTTTGTAGTCTGACACTTGAAAAGTCATTTGCCAATTTTGAATGATTGAATTTCATTCTTCTTTCTTGCTAAAATCTCATGACAATTTACATGGAAAGGAAGGATCATGATAGAATTGTTTGACCTCTTTGTCAACAGCCAAATGATGATTTCATTTTTCACTGCTAAGGCAATTCCAGAAAGTAATAGAATTATTGGAGCTTTTATTAAAGAAGGATCTAAGGTCTTGTACTATTGTAATGGATTGCAGTTGATAAGGATGAGAGGATGAATTGAAAATCAATCTTGCAGTGTGGATGGTATCAGTGATAATGATAATGTTTGTGGCATTTTGGACCTAGACAGCTTGATTAATACCTTATTTTATTGTGAACAATTTTATCTCTGTAGAAGTGACATTGACAGCATAATGGATTGTTTTATCTAGAATGTTACCACTAGCACCAGATATAACAATGACTGTTTTAGAATCTGAGAGAGATTCCTTGAAGATTTTGTCAAGATTGCAGATATAAGTATTCTTGATTTCTTTATTTTTTCAAGTCACTGAATGAAAAGAAAAGTGATCAGAGAAATTATCTACTAGTCAGAAACCAGAAGAAAGTTCTTTATGAAGATTGTCAAAAAAAGAAAAAAGTCTATTAAGATGATTATTTGAATCTACAACTGAACTCTTGAGTTTCAGATATTGTTTATGCATCAGATTCCCCAATAAAAGACAGTGAGGTTTTGCTTTCTTTGAATGTTGATTATCTAAGAGTGAGTTTAAGAGCATGATTTTTAGATAATGATACCATTCTCAATTGATGTCTTGTACTAATTTTGTTGAGATAAAGATATATGGGAATGAGGCCAGTAATTGCCTCAATTCTCTATGTAGGTGAAGTACAAAAGGCCCCAGTAATTTATAGCACCACTCTTCATTGCATTTTCCTTAATTATTTGAGAGGGTGAAATAAAGATGCACTTTTGAGAAACTATAGAGGAAATCCATAGAGTGCAATAGGTATAATGCAAGTTCTGTATGAAAGTTGTTTATGTAATGGTGACAATCTCCTAGTAGAGTTGCCTAACATCTTATTACTCTTAATAATTAACAAGACTTTGTTAGAATAGAAATAAACATGTTGTTAAAATGAAAGTTTTCTATTGAATATGAACCTGAGATATCTCTAATTTTTCTTTGGTCATAGTGTGGGATCTTCTAATGGACTGAGGTCTAAAGCAGGTGGATCAAAAGTCTTGGTGGACCTAGAGAAATGAAAAACTTCTGATTTACTGTATTTGATTATAAAAACAAATTGATCAAAAAGAGAAGAAATAATGCTATAACTACAAAATATATTAGCATTTGATTTTTAAAAGCTTTTCTCCTTAGTAATGAAGAGACTATCATTTACAAATGAAAGAGTGGAAACTGGAATATTATATAAAAAGATTTTGAGTTCTTCTTTTGAAAATATAAAAAATAGGAGTAATATAAAGAGCAGTTGTTTGTTGTTGCTTTTGTACATCCCACATATTTGTGAATAGCTCTTATTTGGGGCTTTCCAGTGCAACTTAGTTTGTGAAAATCAGTCTACTGGTTGTAGAGATACAAGCTGAATGAAGATTGTTACTCAGGCTAGCTATTATAAAGTAATCACCAGCCTTAGATACATAAAGTAACAAAAGAGATAATTAAAACAGATCTCTAAATGAGTGTTTCAGAAGTAAAACACTAAATAGGAGTTCAGATTAGAAAGGAAAAAACTCTACATAAAGTCCAAGTAACTTTGCAGAGTTTGAAGAAAATAATTAGGCAATAAAAACAGATAAAGTACTAAACCACTGATAGAGCTTTTGGCACAAATAAAGCTAAATAACCGTGGGGATTTGATATCATATTGAAGTCTGTCTCAGATATGTTTTGAAGCAGATTGATGATCATCTGAATAAACATTGATCATAATGAAAGGATCACTATTATTGAAAAAGAAGAAACAATAGATATCTTTATAATTAAAAATATTCTTTTTTAAAGCAAAGCACATATTAGAGAGATACTTTTTGATATATGAAATGATGTGTGGGAGTCTATTATTATCAATCAAGAATCTTAAAAAGGTGATCTAGTTGAGATAATTCAGAATACTTACTACTCTATCTCTATCTTTGTTAGAAGAACTCAGTATAGTATAAATAAATGACCAAGAGGGTTTCTGAATGAAAAGAATATCAAAATATTTGTGAGTTTCCAAAATACTGTCCATGAGAGTTCTATTCTTCCAAACATTCTGCAAAAAAAGTTTGAGACTTTTCAAAATCATGATTGGTTATATCAAGATTGCAGAAAGTGGACTTTGTTTCTTTTTATTTTCTTTCTCATTTTTATTTTATTTTATATTTATATTTATTTTCTATTTTTAGAACTCTGGGGTTAGGGTTGGAAGTGATTAGTTACATCAGTTACATCTAATGGTGTGGTCACAACATTGATCATAGGACTAAGGAGAAGGAAGTAGAAGGTTCTAGAACAAAATGACATCATACAACATGGACATCACATGTTGGCCTCATGCTCTATACATAGTCATTTAGGGTAGAGTATATAGTAGCTAGCACAGACCATCTGTAGGAGTATATAAGGTAGACTAGTTTGTAAAGAGCTCTCTATCAAGTTCTCTTGTGTTTACTCTAATACAAGAGTTTGTTCTTTTACCTAACTCTAAAGGTTTAAGTTCATAACAGATTACTACCTATAGCTAAGTAAATTGACTTGTTTCTGATGTCTCAGAGTTCTTGGTATTTCTTAGAATGCCATTCTTTATTAAAGTAGTGCCTCTAGAAAAGGCAGGTGTTGAAATCAGCCTGGTGATCATCTTTGCAGTTCAGGAATTTAAATGTATAGGGATATGGTTTATTCTGTTTGGTTTTAAGTTAAGACAGGTTGGTCTTAAAATTTGCTTTGCAATATCAAATAGAATATCTGTTTAGCTCAACTTCATAAGATCTGTTACACTTGATGTATCTTGAGCCTTGAGCTATGCATGTAAAAGTTATATGTCCCTACTTCCAGCAGTTTTTGTATTAGGGAATGCTCAGGTTCATGTTTGCATCTTGTATAGTGACAGTATAGCTCTCTATATTAAAGCATTTGTTAATGAGACTTTTTGTGAAGGAACCACTTTGTAAATTCCAAATGTTAACTTATATAATAGCTATGTCTGATTTAGATGAGACTTTAATAATGCAAGGTTTGGATGCAATGCATATATTATTGAAGATATGGGTGGATTTGATGATTGATTTAACTATGCTAGAGTTAATGGGAGTGTTTGTTTCTTCAATAATGTAAGAAACATCTAAGATCTTAAGATATGACTTAGACTGGGAAAGGTGAGATAACATAATGTTATTAGCATTTATGGAGTTGGTATCTTTGACATAGTTCTCAATTGTGCTAAGATTAGACTGAGAGGCAACCTTGTTGGATGTAATGATAAGACTATAATAGTCAGCTCAAATGAAGTCAATTATAGTATCATATTTTATATTTTTCAGAGCTCTATTGATATTAGCAACATGTTTATTTAAGAATAGTATAAATTTGTTCAAGTTATTATTACTCATGAGAATAATGATTTGCTTGCATAATGGACCTTGAATGATCATGTTGATGTGAGGTTTGGATTTGCCCAACTCATTAATAGTCTTGTGAATTTCTTTAATCTTTTTTGAGGAAAGGTTGGGAAATTTGTCTTTGATTTTGAGTATATCTTTAACATTGGGAAACAAAGCTTACACATTGGTTTTTTGCCATTTTTTCTATGATATGGGGATTTGTTCAACTTCCCTTTGGTTAGTCTAGGTAGTACTGGAAAAGGAGAGATATTTGAAAAATTAACTGGCTTTGTAATCAGAATCTTTTCAGATTTCTTGCTAGGCTTGATAGGTAGGATATTGTTAGAGAATTTGCTAATACTTTTTGGCAAAATGATAAGTTGTAGTTGTTGTTTTCAGAACATCACAATCTTCTTTATAGATGGCAGAGATAAAACTCCATGCTGCTTGTCCAAAGCCTGTGATATTAGAAATATTGTCTTTCTTGTTATTCTTGATATTTTTATTTTTAATAAAATTTTTCATGCAGTAAAGTAAAGTTTCAATATTTTTCAAGTTGACTGGAATAGTTTCTAAAATTCCAAAAATGGAAATTAGATTATTTTTGCTATTCTACAGTTCTGGGTTGGCTAGTTGTTAATCTTTGTATAAAATAGATGATGTGTCAAACTCTTAAGATTGATACATGTTTTTATTATTGGTATTAGAATCTTCTGTACATAGAGGAAATGTATTGCTTTATTCATTGGCTCTTTTTTGAATGTTGGACTCCTCTTTCTTAGGGAAAGTATACAACAACTGAAAATCTTGTAATGAAGCTTGTTACAAACTCAAGAACTTAGAGTCATTTAAAAGAAAGAACTCTGTACATAACTGTTTACCTTATATACCAGAACTTAATGGTCCATGCTACTACTGCAATTAGCCTACCATAATAACTACATATCTATGTTAAAGTCAACATGTGTAAAACATATTGTATAATATTATTATTCTAGAATCTTCTATTGTGATACATGATTGTATGACTGTGACTGATGTGACATCACACTAAATCCTAATCCTAAGTTCCCAAAATAAAACATAAAGAAAAAGAAAATAAGAATAAGAAAGAAATTGAAAATAATTAAAGTTTACTATCTTTGGTTCTGACAAAGCCACTTGTTTTTCCCAGGATATATCATTGTTTTAAGCCTCCATTCTATCTATATATAAAATAGAAGAGGAATCTAAGTAGATCAAAGACTCTTTAGAGAGGTTAAGACTTAACATGTTGGATCTTTCTCTTAGTAAATCCATATTAACATCTTTGAAGGCAGCATTAGACCCCATTGAGTCAGACATAGCTGAATTGTAAGTAAAAGAATTTATATTTGCAATTTTTCTTGTTAGATACTATCATATAAGATAGTAGTATGAGAGAAAGAAGCAATTATGTAAATATGCTTTGTAGATATATGCATAGAAAAGAAAAATATAAAAAATAAAATGATAGATGAGAAGATAAAAATAGAAACAAAACTTGCCAACAATGCCCTTTCAGTAGTTGCATCTCTCTAATACTCTTTCAGATGCAGTAACTACTGAAAATTCATTTTGCTTTTTAGTTGTCTTTTTCTTTCTACAGACCTAAGTCTAAAGCAAGGAACTATGTAGCATCATGTAGAAGAGCTTTTGTGAGAAGATCAGCCACATTGTCCTCACTTAGTATATATACTAACTTGAACTCTCCTATCTCTGCTTTTTCTTTAACAGAATAATGGTGGATATCAATGTACTTTGTTCTCTTATGCTCCCAGTATGTTTTTGTTATATCAATTAACCTGTTGTTGTCTATGAAGATGGTGACTAGGCATTTTTGTGGAAGAAATGCTTCATTAAAGAAAGACAATAGCTATATAGCCTATTTGTTATAATCACCTTCTCATATCTTGTAGGGTCTAGGGTATGATGCAATGATCAGCTGTGCCATATGTTGTATCAGTCAGCACCTCATGTAGTAGGCATTGTTTTCTTGTTAACTCCTTCTGTTATCCTTATATATTGTATCATTCTAGATATATAGTTTCTTCATGGTCTATAGGTATATATAGTATGGATATATTTCTGTATTCTTACACTTTACCAATTGATCATATACTTTATTCTTACTCAAGTATTTGCCTAAGTTGCAACCTGAGCCAAGCTTAAGATCATAATACTATTGTACTACTTTTGAGACAGTTATATATTCTACTTCAGTAGTTGATATTACAACTATTTCTTGTCTTTTTGTGGCCTATGATACAGGGCCTTTCCTGGCATAAAAGACATATCTCTTAGTAGACCTCCAAGTATTCTTATTAGTTGTAAAATCTGAATCAACAAAACCTACTAGTTAAAGGCTTGCTCTTCAATAGTATGTAATACTATAGTCCAGAGTTTCTTTCACATATGCTAATATATGCTTTATCACTTCCCAGTGTACCTAGCCAGAGTTTGATACAAACCATGATAACAAGTTAATTATAAAGAATAGATCAGGTTGGATGCTCATTTATAACTACATTAATAACCCTAAAGTCTTTTAGTGTTATATGCCAAGTCCACTCATCCAGAAAACACATCTCTATAGTACATCCCTTGTCAACAATTAAAGCCTGCCTTCCATGGTAGCTATCTTTCTTGCAACACTCTTATGGCAGTGCTGTAACCATCTGGATATTCTGTCTTCTATGGCAGAGATACTCCTATTTGACTTGGTCTTCTATGACAGAGTTACTTCTGTCAGTGTCTTAACACTGAAACCTCCACTTAGGGTAATAGGAGCTATACTACTGAAACCCCAAGCATCTCCTATAGTAGGAACTCATATATAAGACTAGTAGTTACACTGTAATTTTCTAGTCTGATAATCAACAAAGATAAATTCTTATTGAACTTGATCCCTAGTGTTCAATAGTGACATACCAAATCAGCACTCACTTCCATCTTGGACTTCTTTCTATTATCTGAAGTTGCAACTACACAGTAGACAGGTAGTGCAGTATATAAGCTGAAACCAAGGTCATTTAACAAGTCTATACATCTCGAAGTCCATCTTGTGGACTTTTACCTCCTGTATAAACTGTGCCTGACAGTATTATCAGACTAGCAAGTCTGCTGTTGCTTCTAAGAAGTTCTGTCTACTAAATCCTCTGTTGCAGTTCTATCTGCAATTCAACTTTGTATCTCATACTTCAAAGTCCAAATGGCTTTCTCTCACCATAACTCTTCAACTCTAGTCCTACTGCTTGGAATACTTTTCAATATGATCTCACATTTCAGTGACCAGATGGCTTATCCACCAAATGCTCCATAACACTCAAGAAGAATTTATCAAAGGGGCTGATCATCTCTGAGGTCTCCTTCTAGTACAATTTAATCTGGCCAAACAGTTTTACCTATTTCTGGCCCAAGTATCATCCCTGCAGACAATGATCTTAATTGGGAGGATGTTTCTGCTAATCCTATTACTAACAATAATACAGCTAATAGACCTACATCTTCTACTTACTCATGGCCCAAATCCTGTCAGAGTGAGAATACTAATGAACAATTGGCTGATGTACTTGGCTGACTTGCTAAAACACTTAATTCTAATCAGACTCCCAGTCCTAATACTAATACAAGGGGAACTAAAGCCCACATCCCCAACACCTTTAGTAACACTAAGCCTGACAAGCTCAATAATTTTCTGTTTCAATGTCACTTATATTTCTGTACTAATCCAGTGCAATTTGACATGGACATTGTGAAAATTAACTTCACAATGACTTATCTCACTGGAGTAGCCCAGGACTGGTTTGAGATGGGCCTCAACCAGGAAGACCAGGGCATCATTCAGGACTGGCTCTCCAACTGAAACCTATTTTTGGACAAGCTACATTGACATTTTGGTCTCTCAGACTCTATTTGTTATGAACTTAAGTCCTTAGTGCTGAATAAAAGAAGGAACCTTGTATAGGATTACATAAGAGAACTCAATAGAGAACTCTGTACAGGATTTGTCTACTTTATATACTAAAGTGCCTAGTCTGTGCTACATCTTTCCAGCCTATCCTAAACTACTATGTGTCTGCCTCAAGGCCAACATGTGTTGTACACATTGTATGATATTATTCTTTCATGCCTTTCTCCTTGTGTTCCTGGGTTTAACCCTAACCCTAAGTTTTAAAAATAGAAAAAGGAAAATAAATTGAAAATAAAACAAAAATGAAAAAGAAAAAATAAAAGAGACTAAGTCTACTTTTTTTGATCTTGACACCATTGGTGAAGTGGCCAACATGCTGGACAATCTCTGCATGAAGCTCAGTGACAAGATTTCCACTTACAATATGGACTTCATACACTATGCCTCCCAATTATGTTGGGAGAATAGTGTTCTGTGCTATTATTATTACCAGGGGATCTCCAATCAGATTCAAGATCCCATCTCTATCTGAAAACAAGGAAAACCCACCTTGTTTCAGAATATGTATGCTTCAGCAATGACTATTGATCACTGCTACTAGAAACAAGACTATGAATGCCACTATGCAAAGTAGGTGGAGAAAGAGGCCTTTGAGTCTCACTCCTATAAGCAAGAAAAAGCTTCCACTTCTAATACTGCTATGGCCTCCCAGAATAAGGCAAAAACATCTCTGGTAACTTCATCTACAAAAAACTCTTCCTCTAAGTTATCTCCATCCCCTACTCCCAAGGAATAACCTAATATTCTATAGGTGGATCTCTTTTTCAAGCTGGCCAGCAATAGCAAGTTGACCAGTAATGAATATAAGAAGTATCTCGAAAACAACCTGTGTCTCTATTA
>Ga0157359_1000162_pt1 | contig 21492 bp, 18 predicted proteins | sample AttcapACBM3_FD_111482 | JGI IMG/M metagenome (GOLD analysis project Ga0157359, IMG submission 111482) | Fungus gardens microbial communities from leaf cutter ant in Botucatu, State of São Paulo, Brazil - Atta capiguara ACBM3 | ecosystem: Host-associated > Fungi > Mycelium > Unclassified ...
ATATTTTGTTCAAATTTCTGGTAGTTGTTTTCCATTCTTTCATTCCCTGTAGGTATCACCCTTAAATCTATTTTTCGATACACTAAAAACAAAGTCAATCAATTTTTTAGTATCATATTAAATCAACCTCACAAAAATAGATTAAATAATTGAAATTAATCATATTAAATCAATTGTAAAAAACTTTTTTACTTTTAAAAATCAAAATAAAGTTGACTTTTACACAAATTAATCTGAAATTATGAATCATATTTTCGCAATTTTTATAATTGATGTATCACATAAAAAAGGAGTTTGGTCATGCTTGAACAAGCACACCTAGAAGGAACCTCAACAGACACAGATTTTCAGCAGTCTGAACATCAAGTACCGCATCTAGCTTCTTATGCCTATGGAACATGGCATTCGTCTGACAAAGAACTACGTCCTGTTTATCATGCCATTACAGGTGAACCGATTTATGCCGTAAGTAGTCATGGCATAGATATGAAACGTGTTGTTCAATATGCCAAACAAAATGGTTCAGAACTGGCTAACTGGACATTTCATCAACGCGCTAATGCGTTAAAACAAATTGCCCAACATTTACTTGAGCGTAAGGAAGGGTTCTACAAACTTGCTTATGCAACAGGTGCAACTCGTAAAGATGCATGGATTGATATTGAAGGCGGTATCCAGACGTTATTTGCGTATTCAAGTCTGGTTCGCCGTGAACTCAATGATGAAAAAATTATTACTGAAGACAGTTGGATTCAACTCTCTAAAAATGGCACTTTCGGTGCTAAACACATTTTAAGCCCTAAAGCGGGTATTGCCGTTCACATCAACGCTTTTAACTTCCCAATTTGGGGAATGCTTGAAAAGATTGCACCGACGCTACTTGCAGGCGTGCCATGTATTGTGAAACCTGCAACCGATGGTGCTCAACTAACTCAAGCAGTTGTAAAAGCCATTGAAGAAGCACATGTATTACCAAAAGGCTCACTACAACTGATTTGTGGTCAGACCTATGATCTGTTAGAGCATTTAGGCCCACAAGACTGCGTGACCTTTACAGGTTCTGCATACACAGGCCAAAAACTACGTAACCACCCTCACCTCAATAAATATTCAATTCCATTTAGTATGGAAGCCGACTCGGTAAACAGTGCAATTCTAAGCCCTGAGGCAAATGAAGAAACTATCGACTTATTTGTACGTGAAGTGTTCCGTGAAATGACCACCAAAGCAGGTCAAAAATGTACTGCGATTCGTCGTGCATTCGTTCCTGAAAATTTGTTAGCAACTGTGCAAGAGAAGCTGACTGCTAAACTTGCTAAAGTTGTGGTGGGTGACCCTCAAAAAGAAGAAACCACTATGGGTGCTTTAGCGAGCATAAAACAAAAACATGACGTTGCAGAAAAAGTTGCTGAGCTCAGCAAAGATGCAAAAATTGTTTTTGGTGGCAATGAGTCCTTTAAATTTAATGCAGATCACCCTGAAAAAGGTGCTTTTTTCGCTCCAACTTTATTGCTCTGCGAACAACCTCTACAAGCAACCCATGTTCACACCACAGAAGCTTTCGGTCCAGTCTGTACCCTCATGCCATATCAAAGCATTGAAGAATTGGCCGACCTTGTGTCACGTGGTGAAGGTAGCTTAGTCGCGTCAATCGTTAAAAATAACGATGAGAATATCGAACAGATTATTCAAAAAATTGCACCTTGGCATGGACGTGTACATGTACTCGATGCAGAGTCAGCAAAAGAAAGTACAGGACATGGTTCTCCGCTTCCTCATCTTGTACACGGCGGCCCTGGTCGTGCAGGTGGCGGTGAAGAGTTAGGTGGTATTCGCGCCGTTAAACACTACATGCAGCGTACTGCAATTCAAGGTTCACCAAATAGCCTGACGCAAATTACCCACTCGTGGACTGCTGGCTCTAAAGTTAACGAAGACCGTGTACATCCATTTAAAAAGTCTTTTGATGAGTTAGTAATTGGTGAACGTCTATTAACAGCGCGTCGTACAGTAACCGAAGCAGATATTGTCAATTTTGCATGTTTAAGCGGCGACTACTTCTACGCACATACTGACAAAATTGCGGCTGCCGAGTCTTTCTTTGGTGAGCGTGTTGCACACGGCTACTTCATTGTGTCTGCCGCAGCAGGTCTATTTGTAGACGCAGCACAAGGCCCTGTGATTGCCAACTACGGTATGGACAACTTACGCTTTGTTGAACCGGTTAAAATTGGTGACTCCATCCAAGTTGAACTCACCTGTAAGCAAAAAACACCTAAACCACAAAAAGACCCATCGCAACCTGCGCATGGCGTTGTAGTGTGGGATATTAAAGTCAAAAACCAACGTGGTGAACTTGTCGCAACTTACGACATTTTGACCTTGGTTGCTCGCGAAGCTTAATGTTTAAAATGAGATGGGGCGCCTCGTCCCCATCTCATTTTTTTAGCACTCAATTGCGTTAACAGCGAGGCCACCTTTTGAAGTCTCTTTATATTTCTCAGACATATCTCTGCCTGTTTCCTTCATAGTCTGAATCACTTTATCTAAAGTCACAAAATGTTCTCCTTCATCATGAAGTGCCATTTGTGCTGCATTAATGGCTTTTACAGCCGCAATCGCATTTCGTTCAATACACGGCACTTGAACCAAACCACCAATCGGGTCACACGTTAAACCCAAGTTATGTTCAAGACCGATTTCAGCCGCATGCTCAACTTGTGCAGGTGATCCACCTAAAATTTCGGCCAAACCAGCAGAAGCCATCGCACATGCCGAACCGACTTCGCCCTGACATCCCACTTCTGCGCCAGAAATAGAAGCATTGAGTTTACATAAAATACCGACTGCTGCTGCGCTTAGAAAAAAACGAACCACTTTGTCTTCAGAGAAATCTTTAGAAAAAGTCACGTAATAATATAAAACTGCCGGAATAATCCCTGCTGCACCATTTGTGGGTGCGGTCACCACGCGGCCACCAGCAGCATTTTCTTCATTTACCGCCAAGGCAAATAAATTAACCCATTCCATGGCGTGAAAAGTCGTTACAATCAAGTTCGAGTTTTTCTTATTTAATAACTTATCGTGAATTTTTTTGGCCCGACGTTTTACGTTCAGTCCACCCGGTAATATTCCTTCATTAATTAATCCGTTGTGAATACACTGCTGCATCACTTTCCAAATATCCATTATCTTGCTACGAATTTCTGTTTCACTACGCCAGCTTTTTTCATTCTCAAGCATTAACTCACTCACTGATAAATGATGAGTTTTACATAAGCTTAAAAGTTCAGCCGCACTATGAAATGGATATGGAACCTTAACGTCGTTGGTTTCCGTTTGGGTGGTTGCTAATTGGCTTTGGCTAACAATAAAACCACCGCCAACCGAATAGTAAGTTTCGGTATATAAAACTTCTTTTGCCTCGTTATAAGCAATGAGTTCCATTGCATTGGGGTGATAAGGCAAAGATTCATCTAAAAAAAGAACATCATCCTTATATTCAAAAGAAATACCCTCTTGCCGATGAAGCTTGATTGCTTTGTTTTCAAGAACATCTTCAATCAAGCTTGTGCTCAATTGAGTATCGATATGTTCAGGGTCAAAGCCCATTAAGCCCAACAGGACTGCCTTATCAGTCGCATGCCCAACGCCAGTTGCTGCAAGCGAACCATATAGCTTAACCTGAACTCTAACCGTCTTTTCTAAATCATTTTGCTTCAATAAATCATCTACAAAATGATATGCCGCTCGCATTGGCCCGACTGTATGGGAGCTAGATGGGCCGATGCCAATTTTAAAAAGATCAAATACACTAATAAACACGTGGTCCTACCTTCAATTCATTATTATTCGTATGTTCGTCATTATTGTGTCCTTTCGGATAGCTCTAAAATTATCATTAAGCCGAGTACAAATCACGAATAACTATTGGGTAGTCGCACAAAAAGGCAACGGTTGAACAATCACTCTCAATTAGTTTGTTCATAATCAGAAGTCCTGTCACGTCTATAGCCCCTATATAGCGGTTATATAATTATTGTTAAGCTAGATGAACGCGACAATTTGTATAAATAACAAACACAACCTATTAGCCATTAGTCGCACATCCCTATTTTTACTCATTTTTACTGGTAAAGTGCTTTACATGGTTTGATACAACCTACTTAACTCAGATGCTAATTCACCTGTTACCTGCATCTGATGTTTTTTCTGCCTCTAGTCCGCTAGGGGCTTTTTTTTTGTTTTTCTTTTAATAGCCTTAAATCAGTTTTTATACATTATAAAAACGATGTGATTAAACCTAACAATGTATTTAGCTCACCTAAAAAGAAAGCCCATCTTTTGACAGGCTTTTGTATTCAGTTCTAACTCAACTTTAGACTAAAAAATTAACCACAGGTCGCATTAGTGATTTTTTTAGAAACAGGATCAATCGTAACAGTTACTCGGTTTGAACGGTAATCCATTGTCATTGGTTGGCCCGGAGCAACTTTACGTACAATTTCTGACTTCGTTTTTTGTTTAATTTGATCATCAGTTAAAGCAGGTTGACCCACTAATTTTTGGGCTTCTTCTGCTACACAGTTTGCTTGACTCGCACGGAATAATTTCCACTCTTCTACAACTTGACCATTTGGCAGATGGCAGTATCCGACCTGACCATTTGCTTCATTTCTAATTTCTAATTTTCCACCTTGTTCAACACAATATTGGCTTGCTGGATTTGGTGAACCAATTTTTGGCGGAGTTGTATCTTTATGCTGTACTGATGAACAAGCCGTTAACGAAACAAGCGCTAAACCAAGAAAGATAATTTTTTTCATAAATTTTACTTCTTACTAAAAAAGCTAAAGATATCAAAAAAAATCATGTTTTATATAACTCATTTACAATAAAAAACCTTTATAGAGAGCAACTTACAAAACAATTAATTATTCCAAGCGGTAAATTATTATAAAGAAAATCAAGTCATAGATTCTTGATCTATGGGTCTTTCTAAAATACGTGCTCCAGTGCCTTCTTGTCCCAATACATCATCAGGGTTTCTTAAAGGACATTGTTCTAATGATAAGCATCCACAGCCAATACACCAATCCATCTCATCTCGAAGCCGCGTGAGTTTTTGAATACGATCATTCAAATTATTCCGCCAATCACTGGATAATTCTTTCCACTGCTGTGCTGTTAATTTCGATCCCATCGGATATTTACTTAAAGCTTGTTTAATCTCATCTAATGGAATGCCAACCTTTTGTGCAATTTTAATAATAGCAATGTAACGCAGCACCACTAAAGTAAAACGGCGTTGGTTACCATTGGTTCTTATACTTTTAATCAGACCTTTAGATTCATAAAAATGAAGCGTTGAAACTGCAACCCCACTACGTTTTGCAACTTCACCCACCGTCAACAAGCGACTTTGTTTCGTTTCACTCATTTTTATTAATCTCAACTTTGCTTGAGGTTTTATAAAAGGATGTTTAAAGGTTGTCAAATGAGTTTTAAATTTTAACTATTGATCACTTAAAGCTATTTGTAAAAAAACCGAGTTATTAAAATAATTATAAATAAAATTGCAAACTGTTTAAAAAACACTCAAGCCAATTAAATAATTTTTTCTTTACAGTCTATAAAACGAAATTATTTGAGCCTACTTTCACAACCACAAATCCAAAACATATTATAAACAAAAGGCATAGGAGCATCTAAAGGATAGACTTTGGCAGCTTCTATTTTATAAGTCTTTTTTCTAGATTCGATATGTAAAATATTATCGCAGCGCGCGATTACCGTTCCTTTTTTATATAATTTTTTTCTTTCATTTTTAGCATCAAATTTATATACCAAAAAGTAAACTTTTTCTCCTACTTCTATTCTTGAATGATTAACCATAATGTAACCATTACAATACTTACATTGCCAATCTTCCATAACCTAAAATATCACATACTAAAATTAAAAATAGAATAACGGTTTTAGTATAAATTTAATGAAAACATAAATCTAAAAAAATAATTAAATTTAAAAAATAATACTTATTTGAGACCTCTATCACAGTAACACCCCATCAAAATATAAAAAGTAAATATATAAAAGACAAACAGTTACAAAACATAGAAGCATTCTCATTTTTAATGAGTTGGGGTGTATAAGAACATAAAAAATTAAAGGATAGCCCCAAAATATTACATAAAAATAATATATCTATTGTTATACAAAATATAAAAATAAAGACTTATTGTATAAATAAGAATTAAATATTTTCATCATTCATTGAAAAAAATTCATCTCTGCCAAGAGTTAAAAAACTTAAAATATATAAAAATATAACCTAATTTTTTTTAATTATGACCACTCAACGTCAAAAACTCAAACTCCCATCAGGACATAATAAACTATTACTCCATTCATGCTGTGCTCCCTGCTCTGGAGAAGTCATGGAAGCATTAATTGAATCTGATATAAACTTTTCTATATTCTTTTATAATCCAAATATTCACCCAGTAAAAGAATATATTATTCGTAAAGAAGAAAATATTCGCTTTGCAGAAAAACATAATATTCCATTTATCGATGCAGATTATGATACTGATAATTGGTTTGCACGTGCAAAAGGAATGGAAGATGAACCTGAACGTGGTATTCGCTGTACCATGTGTTTTGATATGCGCTTTGAACGTACTGCTTTATACGCATCGGAAAACGGATTTAGTTTAATCAGCAGTTCATTAGGCATTTCAAGATGGAAAAATATGGCACAAATCAATGATTGCGGGATTCGTGCTGCTTCTCACTACCCTGAAATCCAATACTGGGACTACAATTGGCGAAAAAATGGTGGTTCTAGTCGTATGATTGAAATTAGTAAACGTGAAGAATTCTACCAACAGGAATATTGTGGTTGCGTATATTCTTTACGCGACACTAATCGCTGGCGTATGAGCAATGGGCGAGATCGTATTAAACTCGGTGTTAAATTTTATAGTAATGCCATGGAAGAAGATTAATTTATTTATAGTTATTTAAAAATAATGATTTAATTATATTTTTTTACCCTTCTAAACTTTTTAATCCTACATAAAAAGAGCCACATCTGGAGAATGTGGCTAAAAGGTGTACTTAGACGAGCTTTGATGTTGTTAGAATAATGAAGCTAGCTTAAAATAATATTAATAATTTTTTTAATTTGAATATTTTTTATTTATTTTAAAAATCATAAAAATATTAAATTGCATTAAATATTTTACTTTCTTAATTTAAAATTAATTTAAACCATATTTAATATATAAGATTGTAAAAGTTAACTATTTTATTTTTTTAAAATAAGAGCAAGTTCCTTAATATTTTCTATAATTTCCTCAGGTTGATGTGCAGCATACCCGATCAGTACAGCAGCTTTTGTCGTCGTAATTTGACAATATCTAGATAAAGGCTGAATTGCCAAATCCAAAGCTGAACAATGATTGATAAAGTCCTGCTCAGACCATGTTCCTTTTAACCAACCTATCAGATGAATACCTGAGTCTGTAGGTTGTACCTCAACGATGTCGGAAAGATGTTCATTAATCGCTTTAATTAATGCCTGCTGACGCTCATAGCATGCTTTTCGAACTTTACGCACATGCCTAGCATAGTGGCCTTGTTGTATAAATAGCGCCAAAGCAACCTGTTCTAAATAGGAACTTCGCACGTCGGTATAGTATTTGGCTGCACTAAAGGTTTCAATTAATGCTTCAGGTACCACCATGAATCCTAAGCGAAACTCAGGAAACATCATTTTGGTAAAAGTACCAGAGTAAATAACACGTTGCTGTTGGTCTAAACCTTGTAGAGCTTGAATGGGGTGAGTGCCGTAGCGAAATTCACTATTATAATCATCTTCAAAAATCCATTTTTCTTGACTATTTGCCCAGTCCAATAATGCAAAACGACGAGCTAAACTTAACGTTTCCCCTAAAGGAAACTGATGCGAAGGTGCAGTATAAACAAGCTTACTTTTTGAATAATAATCAGTAATTTTAGAAATTTGCATCCCTTCTTCATCACTTTCAATCAAATTTACCTGAGCTCCAAAACTTCGAAAGATATTAAAAGCTGCATCATAACCAGGCTCATCTAGACACACTTCATCATTTGCTTGAAGTAAAGCGTATGCCGTCAAATGTATTGCTTGCTGGGTTCCATTTACAATGATGATTTGCTGTTCATTACAGTTCAATCCTCGAGTTGACTGAACATATTCGCAAATCGCCTGACGTAAAGGTAAATAACCACGTGGGTCATGAAATTGACCAAGTTGATAATAAGATTGCCGCCAAGCTCGTGTTAGAAGCTTTCCCCAAAGCTGATGAGGAAATAAATCAATACATCCCACACCTACATGAAACATTCTTTTCTTTTGACTTGAACATGCCTGCTCTCGCCATGAAGACAATAACGCATCCATATTCGGATTAATATTTAAGGCGTGATGATGGTTTATAGGGGTTTTTTCTGAACTTTCTTGGATATGTATTAACTGATCGGGCACAACTTCAGCCACATAAGTCCCTGAACTCGGCTTAGTAAATAAATAACCTTCATCAAGTAAACGTTCAATAGCCGCCAATACAGAATTTCTTGAAATCGACATCATCTCTGCTAAAGCACGGCTTGAAGGCAATTTTGTTGAGGCCTTAAGCCTTCCATCTAAAATTGCATCACGCAAAGCTGAATATAGCCCATCTTTAATCTGGCCTTTTGGCAAAATCAAATGAGGAAAAGACGCAGAAATTGAAGTGACCATAGCAAACTGGTACTGTTAAAAATATCAAAAGTGTACCTTATAAAAATACCACTTTCAAAACTACACTCTAGTTCTCGCTTTTCTATTATTTAAAAAAACAGAGTGTTATTCTTATGCAAAATCAAGATATTCAGATTATTCCTGTTCAGCAACAAGACTATTCACAATGGGAAAAACATTGGCTTGCCTATCAAAACTTTTATCAGGTTAATTTACCTTCTCACGTTACAAAAATGGCTTGGGAACGTTTTTTTGATAAAAAAGAACCGATGTATTGTGCTGTTGCCAAACAAGGTGAACATGTTTTAGGAATTGTGCATTATGTTATTCATCGTTCAACATGGGCCGAAAACAATTACTGCTATTTAGAAGATCTCTATGTTTCACCTGAAGTGCGAGGTCAACACCTTGGTAAGCAGCTCATCGAGTATGTTCAGAAGCAAGCCATTGAACAAAACTGCGACCGTCTATACTGGCATACCCAAGAAACCAATCACACGGCTCAAAAACTCTATGACTGGATTGCACACAAATCAGGCATGATTCAATATCGTATGCCTTTAATCTAAAAGCAAAAACACCAAAAGCTTTAAATCTTTTGGTGTTTTTTATTTCATAAAGCTTATTTAAAACGAACTATTTTACTGCTCATGTCTTGCTTCGAATACGTTTAACTACCGCGTCATTAACGGTTAAGCATTGATTAAATTCTGCAAAACGCTTGAGTTCTTGCTCTAGTTCAAAAAAGAAAATTTCTTTATCTTTTACTGGTTTTTCCAGATGCAAACTAATGATTTCTAATTCTTTTACAGACCGATGTGCTTTGCAATCTATACGGCCTACCAGCTCATCTTGATAAAGAATAGGTAAACAAAAATAGCCAAATACCCGTTTAGCCGCAGGCACATAACATTCAATGCGATAATCGAACTCAAATAAAGAAGTTAAACGGTCACGATGAATCAGTGAATTATCAAAAGGTGAAAGTATTTTTAAGCCAAAATCAGTATGAACTTTTTGTTCTATTGCAACGGCATCAACATATAGAGTTTGACCATCAACCAGCTTAATTGCTGATATCACCCCTGTATCAATCTGATCATTCAGAACAATGCGCATCGTTTCTTTTAAATCATTTTTCTTTAAATGAACCAATTGCTTCCACGTAAATGCGCCATGTGCTCGCAGCGTATTGTTAAATAAATACTGCGCATATTCATAAAGCGTCGGCATACTTAAATCAATATTTTCAGGCAGACAGCGCTCGGTCAGGTCAAAGACCTTTTCCATTCCATTACGCTCACAGATCATCAAGTCACCTTGCATATATAACTGTTCAAACGCACGGCGACCTGGGCCTGTATTCCACCAATTTCCTAAACTCTTTTTGTTTTTCTTATCGATATCACGTAGTCGTATTTTACCCTCAGCACGAACACGGGCCAAAATTTCATTCATAAGGTGTTGATCACCCCTATTGAAATAACGACTTTCCCCCTTTCTAACAGACATCATGGCAGGTAGCGCATAGCGATAATCTTTCATCGGAAGATAAGAAGCTGCATGATACCAATATTCAAAAATACTGCGCTCACGAACCAGATTATTTAAGTGAGTCAATTCATAATCCGGCACTCGATTCCACAATATATGGTGATGAGCACGTTCAACGACAGATATGGTATCAATCTGCACATATCCTAAATGCTCTATTGCCTGTAAAGTTCCATCTATACCTTGTGTAAATGGACTCATTTTTCCTAAGCCCTGTTTCAATAAGGCAATCTTTTTCAAAGAAGAAGTCATAAAAATCAAATATTGTTGTATTCATTAGAATCTATAAATTTCAATATTATCCTATCATCATTCCTTACGCTTCTTCGTCTCGAAATAGCATTTCTTTTGGGGAAAATAATATTGTCTAGTTATTAAAATTTTACAGACGAATTCTGCCATAACTCTTTGGCGCCAACCGCATAACAAAAACAACCACCAAAATCACACTAAATAAATGAAAAATCCATCCCGCCTGATAAGTTCCCGTAAAGTCATGTAATGCAGCGACAAGCCAAGGAGGGATTGCAGCAAGTAAAAAACCTCCACCTTGCATAAGTGCCGACAAAGCACCTGCATGTGCAGGCTCTTCAAAATGATCGAGTGCCACAATAAGTGTTAAGGCAAAGCAGCCACCTAAACCAGCTCCTAAACAAACTACCCATAAAATAGATGCAAATTCAGGTATAAATGCGAGACCTGAAAAACCAATAAACTGCATCAATAAGGTCAACCATAGCCACGGACGTCGATCTTTATAGTGTCTTGCCAAGATAGGCAAAATAAGCGCGGACCCTGCTTGGCTCAAAGCAAGTAAAGCGAGTAATTTGCCACTTTGTATACTGCTCCAACCATGTTCTTGAAAAGAGGCCGCCAACCATGCAACAACCGAGGAATAACCACCATTTACTAACCCAAAGCACAGCATTAACAACCACGTTCTAGGTTTGATTAATAAACTTTTTACAGGTGTTTGATGGACCGATGAACTGACTATTGATGGTAAAAAAATAAAGGTAGATATCAATGCCAATACCGCAGGTACTGCAAAGCACGCGAGTCCAAGTGACCATTGAGCAGTTACATGGGTCATTATAGGTGCTAACCATGCACCTAAAGCCCCACCTCCCATCAACATGGCAGAATAAAGCCCCATCATTGGACCAATATGTTGGCTAAACTCTCGTTTAATAATTCCAGGAAAAGCTGCCTGTATAAGCGCGACGCCTAAACCAATCACGACTGCACTAGTAATTAAACCCTCAGCTGTAGGAAATAAAAATCTAAGAGTGCAACCCATACAAATTGTAAGCAAAGCTCCTAAAACAACTCTGCGCTCACCCATCATGCTCTGTATGATTGGACCTACAAAGGCAATAAGCCCCATAAGCATCATGGGTAATAATGTCAGTAAAGCTATTCCTTGTAGACTTAAACCAGTTCCTGATCGAATCTTTGAGACCAATGGCCCAATACTCGTCATAAATGGTCTTAAATTGAGTCCAACCAGAGCCACTGTCACGATAAGCATTGGACGAGCGAGAAAGCTTTCAGATTGTTTCATGACTTTGAAACCGACTTACGCGCTTGATAGTTTTGCCAAAGCATATAAAGATCAGTACGGTCTTCAAATCGAACTGGTATATATTCAATTTTCATCGACTGCTCGGCAAATGGTTTTGCAAGATCATCATATATTTCAGCTGTAGATAAACCAAATGGCGTTCCATCCTCATTTGAATAAGCATAGCTAACGGCCCTTATTCCAGCTAAACGCATTGCTGCCATACACATAGGACATGGATGCCCACTTGCAAATACCGAACAGCCTTCTAAGTTAGCAGATCCTAAAACTTGGCTGGCTGCACGAATCGCGAGTAGTTCGGCGTGAGCTGTTGGATCATTGGTTGTCAAAATTTGGTTTACACCCGTAGCAATGACTTTGCCCTCTTTTACAATCACGGCTCCAAATGGTCTGCCACCTTTTTCAATATTGTTATAAGCAAGTTCAATGGCTTGTCGCAAAAACATTTGATTTTCTTTCATCATTTATCCTCAATCTACTTTGCGCCCGCTGAAAGAAGTAACTTTTCAATTTCACGGTATCCTCTTGTACGCGCATGCTGTAATGGCGAAATCCCATCTCTATCTGCCAAGTTTGGATTAGCACCAGCTTTTAATAAAAGCGCCACAATGTGCTGATAATTGGATGTCCCATTTCCTAACATGATGGCTTCTAATAAAGCCGTCCAACCCAAATTATTGACATGATTTACGTTTACACCAGCGGCAATTAAGGTACGAACAGTTTCTACATGTCCTCGTTCTGCTGCTGGAATAAGTGCAGTCCCACCATACCGATTGGTACTTTTTAAATCGGCACCATGCATAAGGGTCATGCGTAAAATTTTTAAATATCCTTGTGCACCTGCATATAAATAAGGACTGTCTTGCATATTGTCTTTTGCATTTACATCTGCACCCGCCTCAATCAGCACATAGGCGGTATGTATATTATTAGCTTTTGTGGCGACCATTAAAGCAGTTGAGCCAGTTTCATCACGCTCATCAATTAAAGTCTTTTGAGATAAAATGCGTTTTATTAATTGGATATCGTCATTTGCAGCTGCCATATGCAAAGGGTACTCATCCTTTGCATTTGTAAAACCCGAAGCCCCCATCGCAATGATCAGATTGATCCATATGAGAGACTTACGCATGAAAAACTCCAGATAAACTTTAATAGCAGAACAATTTGGAATTAGAATAAGCCTGCTTAAAAGTATTTGGAAATTAAATTATTTAATCGATTGTATTAAGATTATAAATACTTAGACATTTAGCCCTCTGCATTTTATTGGTGGTAATTCTTTATGTTTGACCCTCGTCTTCTTCGTGCATTTGTGACTATTTTCGAAAGTGGTAGTTTTACGGCCGCTGCTGATCAATTACACCTGACACAATCGACAATCAGCCAACAGTTAGCACGACTTGAAGAATCTGTAGGCCATTCTCTTATAGACCGCACAGCAAGACCGCTCAAGTTAACCACTTCAGGGGAATATTTAATTGGTTATGCACAAAGGATTTTGACACTTCAACAAGAAGCTGAAGCCGTCTTAAAAGACCCGGCAGGTAGTATCCCTATTCGGATTGGTTTACCAGAAGATATGATGAGTACAACCATGGCAGAAGTTTTTGGAGTTTTCGCACAAGAAAATCGTTCTATTCGATTAGATGTAACTTCAGGTTTAAGCCGTAACTTAACAGAACGTTATCGAAATGGTGAACTGGATATTATTATTGTAAAAGAACCAGCCGCCAGTGCAGATTGCCATGCATTTTTTCCAGAAGAAATGGCATGGTTTGAAAGTGAAAATGCGATGACATCACTGTCTGATCCAATTAGTTTAGTGACTTTCCCCCAAGATGGACTTTACCGAGACGAAATGTTCGAAACTTTAGATCGTGAACGGCGCCGTTGGTATATCGCGTTTACTGGCAGTAGTTTAGAAAGTGTTTTAGTGAGTGTTGAAACAGGTTTGGGGATATCTCTACTTCCTGTAATTACTACCAAGGGGCGCCGTGTTCGCAAAAATATGGCTTTAGGTGAAGCTACCCCTATGGTCGTTTCAATTTACACATGGGAAAAAGCTGGGTTAATTTCCCAGCTTGTTGATAAGATGACTACCGTTTTACATGATCGTTTCCAATCAAGCTCATAAGCGTTTAACTTATTTCATTTAAACTCTCAGCAATCAATTTTTCTGCCATTTCCTGAGTTTTCTTCAACCCCGGCATTCTATATTCCGTATGCCCATAATCTTGTATAGACTTCCAGCGACCACCCCATGTCAGCCCAACCGACTCGGCAACTTGCCCATATAAGCGATAACCTTGCATAGCCCATGGGTCACGTTCAGAAATGACAACTTTACCATTTCGTTTAAATGCTACATCTGCTGCTAAACCAAATTGATGATAACTTTGATAGCCTTTTGCTTTGGTGGTATTTGGATTGCCTGCCAACATATTCTGGCGTCCTGGACTACGGTAACCTTCAAGCAAAACAAGCTCATAACCATATTGCTCTTTCATAATTTTAAAGACCATAAGCAAACGCTGCTTATAGCGTGGGTTCATTTTATCCCACTTACGATTGACCATATTGGTATCTAAAATTGCACGACCATCAAAACTTGCTTTATCAATAGGCGAAGAATTAATAGCACTAGGTTCCTGCGAAGCATATTGCTGTTCTAATTGAGTTGCTTCAACAATTGCAGCCTCAATCAGACTTTCATCAACTTCAGGCGGAGGTGCTAATATTTCCCCATTTAACAGCGCATAAATTTGCGGATCAGTTTTTTTAAGGTACTCCGCTTCAATCCGAGTTGAGCTGATCGGACGAGTAAAAGCAAAAACTAAAATACTGGCAAATAAAAAAAATCCTGCAATTACAATCCACCATTGCTGTAAATGCCAATGCGATTGTAATTTTTCAGGTGCGGCTGCTTGGTTCATGGTTTGAGCAAATTGACGTACCTGATTCAACTGCCGACGTCCTTGGGGCAGTAAAGAGAGAACAAATGTTCTCCCCTTACTTCTAAGCTCGTATGACATTAAAAATGCCAGCCCTATAGCAAGGCAGGCAAAACAAAAGAAAATTAGAAAAATCATCATGAAATTACTAATTCACCGCAAATGGACTACGAGTAATTTTGATGTCAACCGAAGCTTTAGGCGGTTCCACCTCAGCCTCTTGTTCAACAGGTTTATTTACCTCAGCAGGTTTAACTTGAGCTACCTTAGGCTGAATCACAGGTTTTTGTTGAACTGCTGGTGTTGGTTGATTAGGTTTAACCACAACCGGCTGCTTAGGTGCTGCTACCTTTTCACCTGTTAACTGAGCATCAAAAGGTGAAACACGTTGCTGACTCGTCGTCGTAGCTTTATGCGGCGCAGGTTTAAAAATACCACTTAATTCATTTTCTTTAGGTTGCTCAAAGCCTTCATGATTCATCGAATTGGGTTGTTCTTGCTGATCAGTTACCACTTGCCCATGTACTGAAGAATTCGTCATCAATACTTGATCATGTTCCTGATCTGGATTTGATTTATTCTCAACAGTTGTAGGGTCTGACGAATAAGGTTGAGACAAGAACAGGAACAGTGAGATACTTACAAACACGCCTGCAATAATACCAAGAACGATATAGATTACCGGTGATCTCGCCTTTTTTTTATTCGATTGCAAAACTCGAATAGAAGTTGGTTTTTCCTGAGCCATTTCATTCCATCATCAAGGTAAGTAAATTGTAATATGTGCTTGCTCTTGAGGAGCAGAAATCACATTTTGATAGCCAGATAATGCTTTATCATTTTGATTATTCAACATAAATCTTAAGCCTGCGAAGGTAAGCAATGCAAAAATCAATAAGAAAATTAAAATCCAGAAGAAAGGTAATTCACGATGGATAATATTTCGTATCTGATCTGGAATTGCCGAAAATGGTGAGAAAGCAACCTTTTTCCCTTTCAAATAATCAATTTCATCACCCACTCGTGCTACCAAATGGTTCAGGCTTTCAATAGACTCAATTCGATATTTACCTTGAAAACCTAATAACAGGCAGTAATGAAATACTTCAAGGGCAGCGAGACGTTCTTTTCCTCGACTACGTAATTGTTCCAATATTTCAAAAAAGCGATAACCTGCCAATTGAGAACCAAATAGGCTCAATTGCAATGGGCTAATCAACCAAGCATTCTGTAAATTAAAATAACTTGGGTCTTGCTGTGTCACGATCGTTTCATCAATCAGCGCACAAAATGCATATTTGGCATCATGAATATCATCTGCCGAAAATTGTAATTTTTTAGCTTGCTGTTCAAATCGATTAAGCAAATCTAAAATCTTTTCACGAAATCGTTGTGGATCAGCTGGAACATACTGATTTCGAATTAAAAAGATTAAATAAAAACCATCGTGCAATAAATCAATAAGATTAATCGCCTGTAGTTTTGCTTGGGACTGGCTATTATTATTTCCCCCTGTCCCGATTTGCCCATCATCAAATAAAGAAGGAGCACCTGTAGATTGCGACATTTTTCTCTCCTTTATTTTAAGCGTTCATAACCGCAATCAACTCGATACTGATATCTTGGAAACCAGCCGGAACATAAATACAGATGGTTTCTGAATCTAACATGCGTTGATAGAGTTCATGATGCGGTTCGATTTCGAAATAGCTCACCCCTGAACGTACAGGAATAGCCGTTGGAACCTGAATTAAATGATGTAAAGGAATCGCTGGTAAGGCTGCAACAACACGCTGCTCGACATCTAAAGTACTACCAATTTTAAAACGTAGAGGTACGATTTGAATCAACTCATGCGTCTGCATGGCAGTACTTGATACAGCAATATAAAGTCTAGTGTCTCGAGTAATCTTATCTGTCTCCAGACTGCCTACCCAATATGAAGGTCTAATTTCTTTAAGCGCAATACTGATGTAACGGCTCGAAATAATGGTGTCTAGTAAATCACGCAAAATCGTATCGAGCTGAGTAAAGCTTTCTTGTAAGTTATGATGCTTGTATGCAGGTAGTTGATCGACTTCGTAAGCGGTCGAAAAGGTTAATAATGAACCTGCTAAACGTAGTAATTCAAAAAACAATCGTTCCGGATGAATTTGCGGATATTGTAAGAAATGATTCAAGCCAGCATGAGCAGTATTTAAAGCATTGACTAACCAAAACGAAACGATATCTCCTGAACGGAATTCAATTAATTTCTGTTCATTTTCTCGGTTATTGGTTTGAATGGTTTTAATTTTCGCCCTAATCACATTGAGCGTTCTTTTTAAATTCGAAACTAAAGTTTCAGATGCATCTACATGTAAAATTGGTGGAATAAATTTGCGATCAATTTCAAAAGCACCTGAACTTTGACGCTTAATTTTGCCTATTGGCAAATAGAGGAAACCATCCAAATTATGGTCAGGGTTGCTATTTGCATCTAATAACTTAAATACAGCTCGACGGCGTAATAAGTTGATATCAGCTTCTGTCGCATTTGTAAAAAGATCATGCGTCTCAACAAGGTGCGATTGATAACGTCCCTTTTGCGATTGATTTTGATCAATTAGATTCTGTTTATTGGCTTGTAGCAATGGTAATGCTAAATAGATAACCATTTCCCCACGCAAATTAAGCTCATCAAGCAAGATTGGTTCAGGCAATAAGTCATAAGCAGGTGCTTGGTATATTTCACCGTCTTGCCAGATCATCTCTACAGATTCAAGCGCAAGAATATGAGTACTGAGCTGTGCTTCATCAAAACTGAGTTTTTGAACACCATATGAAAATGGTACAACAGCACGAACCGTATGATTTAAACGTTGCTCATGATAAGTATCTTGAATTTGAAAATGTTGAGGTCTTAAAAATAAACCTTCGCCCCACAGGACTTTTTCAGCTTTAAACATATGTCTTTACCAATCTTTATTCATATTCATTTTTAGGTTGTACACCTAACATTTCCTGAACCATTTGCAATGGATTCTCATCTTTAATGACTTGTGCCAACCATTCATGTAATGGCATTTGGCTCCACTTAATGGTTTTTTGAAGCATATAACTCACAGGACTATGCGGCTCATTTGCCTGAAAATAATCAGCGATTTCTTGCAATACTTTCATTGCTTGCTCGCGATTGGCCAAGTGAGTCTGTGCTTGAGGCTGAAACATAGGCTGTTCTGATACGATTGGTACAGGCACTTGATTTTCCATAGATGGACTCGGGATAACAGCTGCCTGTTCTTGACTTGGTGTAAGTCCAGCGCCAAAAGCCTCTGCTTTATAAATCTTACGTAAAGTGCTGTGAATTGTTTCAAATGCAGAATCAATTGCAGCAAAACTTGGTGAATCTAATCCCATTAAGTGATCGAGAGTTTGTTTTAAGACATTCCACTCGGTTAAAACCGAAGTAAAGTCTTGATAATTCGAGTACTGAAAAGTTTTAGATGTATTAAAGATCGCTTGATCGAATTGTTCTAATTCAGATGGACCTGCTTGGCTGTCGTAGTCTTCCGTTTGTTTACGGCGAATATTTTCGTGATATAGAAAATTATCGTAATCAAGCAAATTATAGTAAGGAGGTGTACTGGTCAGAGACACCTTCTTCAATAACATCGGCAACTGATTAATTAAGCCTTGCAACAAGCCAATACGTTGGTCTAAATCATCATCTTCAATAACCGGATGGATGTCCTGCCAATACTGATTCAACATGGTATGGCTCAGAGTTAAGCCTTTTACCATACCTTCAAAACCATTTAGATGAGTCCATGCCTCTATTAACCATGTTAATAGACGAATGTCTTTGGTTTTTTCTGTAAGCAAAGTGCTTACGCTCTTTGCTACAAAATCCCAATCTGCCTGTTTCCGCTCAGCAACCCAATCCCCCTGATCTAATAGTAGATCGTCCTGTGTTCTAGCTTTCTTTATTTCATGAAATTCATTAGAAAATGAATAATCCTCGCCACAAAGCAAGCTATCATTAATGGGTTTAAGTAGTTCAGAAATATCAATACTCATCTAATTTTGGCTCTATTAATTTTAAACTTCTGATTTCAACTTTTTACTAGTCCGTTTTTTAGCTGGTTTGGCCACAGGGTCTAGTAAATATTGGATTTCATCATCTTTTGAATCAATCATGATCACTTTCGGCAATTTTTGGTCTGCCAACGCCACTAAAATTTCAGTAGCTAAAGCAGGCAAAACTGTAGAATTTAAGATGTTATCGACATTACGGGCACCACTGTCCACTTCAGTACAACGACTGAGTAGCAACTCAACCAAATCTTCTGAATATTGAACTTCTGTTCCATATTGTTTTTCAATTCGAGCAGTAATTTTGCCCAATTTATGCTTAATAATTCGAACCAATAAATCATCATGCAACGGGAAATATGGCACGACTCTCATACGCCCTAAAAAGGCTGGTTTAAATTGTTTATATAAACTTGGTTTTAAATGTTCGATTAACTCTTCTGCCGTAGGCCAATCTTCTACAGGCTGATTCAAACATGCTTGCATAATTGCACTTGAGCCAGCATTTGAAGTTAATAAAATTGTCGTATTTTTAAAATCAATTACGCGTCCTTCACCATCTTCTAAAGTACCTTTATCGAATACTTGATAAAACAGTTCCTGCACGTCGCTATGCGCTTTTTCAATTTCGTCAAGCAACACAACACTATAAGGGTTGCGACGTACTGCTTCGGTTAATACACCACCTTGGCCATAACCTACATATCCTGGAGGCGCACCTTTAAGCGAAGATACCGTATGCGCTTCTTGATACTCAGACATATTAATCGTAATTAAATGCTGTTCGCCGCCATATAACTCATTTGCCAATGTTAAAGCGGTTTCTGTTTTACCCACACCACTCGGTCCAACTAAAAGGAATACGCCTTGAGGTTTATTTGGGTCTTCAAGCTTCGCTTTTGATGTTTTAATTCCCTGAACCAACTGTGTAAGTGCATAATCTTGGCCCATTACACGCTCGCCCAATTTATCTTCGAGCGTTAAAATCTGCTTAATTTCATCATTTACCATTTTCCCAACAGGAATACCGGTCCAATCAGAAATAATTTCATTGATGATTTGAGCGTTTACTCGTTCGAAAACTAATGGTTGCTGGCCTTGAATATCAGCCAAGTCCTTACGCAGTAGATTAATCTGATCATAAGCCTCAGATTCATTAGTATGATTCTGTACTTCTAATTCTTGAATTTTATGGACAAGTTCTAATTCTTTTTGCCACTGTTCTTGGGTTTCATGAATCTCTTTTTGCAAAGATTCTAAATTAGCTTTTAAGTCTTCCAATCGTTCATGATGAATTGGAATCTGGCGATGCTCATTTTCTAAAATTTGCTGTTCAAGCTTTAAGTTATGCTCTTGAGCCTTTAATTGATCAAGTTTAACTGGCTGTGCATTTTGCGTTAATGCAACACGCGCTGCGGCAGTATCAAGAACACTGACTGCTTTATCTGGTAGCTGACGGCCACTAATATAGCGATGAGAAGAATGTACAGCGGTAACAATTGCTTCATCATCAATTTGCAAATTAAAGTGCTTTTGCATTACTGGAATCATTGCACGCAACATATCAACAGCAACTTCTTCGGTCGGCTCTTCTACTTTTACGACCTGAAAACGACGACTTAACGCAGCATCTTTCTCAAAATACTGCTTATATTCCGCCCAAGTTGTTGCAGCAATAGTACGCAGCTCACCACGTGCAAGAGCAGGTTTTAGAAGGTTAGCCGCATCATTTTGTCCTGCTTGACCACCTGCACCAATAAGAGTGTGTGCTTCATCAATAAATAAAATAATAGGATGCGCAGATGCCTGTACTTCTTGAATGACCTGTTTTAAACGGTTTTCAAACTCACCTTTAACACTTGCACCGGCTTGCAAAAGTCCCATATCTAAAACATGCAAATGTACATTTTTTAGAGCTTCAGGCACTAAGCCTTGAGAAATTTTTAAAGCCAATCCCTCAACTACAGCCGTTTTACCCACACCTGGTTCACCAGTTAAAATCGGGTTGTTCTGGCGTCTGCGCATTAAAATATCAAGCATTAATCGAATTTCATATTCACGACCAATAACTGGATCAATTCCACCATTCTTCGCTTTTTCAGTTAGATTAATCGTATATTGATCTAAAGCAGGTGTTTTTTGAGTTTTTGCAGTTGGGATAGCTGCTTGTTCTATCTCTTCTTCTTGTGAAGAAGCTTCTATTCCTTCTTGCTGTTCTACACTTTTTTCACAAATTTCAAGAAACTTATGCTTCATTGAATCGATTGGTAAAAGATCAAATAAACTCGAAGCTCGTGTTGCAATTTGATATAAATCTGGTGCAGTTAATAATGCAACTAATAAATGACCACTACGAATGACCGGATTTTGTTCTGCTGAAGCCAATAACCATGCTTGTTCAAACAAACGAACAATTGATTTAGCAAAGATTGGAGTACGTGTATTACCTTTTGGTAATTGAGATATTGTCTCTTTTAAATCATCAGTCAAAGCATCAGCTGAGATTTTATATTTTTTTAATAAAATTTTTAAAT
>Ga0157359_1000164_pt1 | contig 21338 bp, 15 predicted proteins | sample AttcapACBM3_FD_111482 | JGI IMG/M metagenome (GOLD analysis project Ga0157359, IMG submission 111482) | Fungus gardens microbial communities from leaf cutter ant in Botucatu, State of São Paulo, Brazil - Atta capiguara ACBM3 | ecosystem: Host-associated > Fungi > Mycelium > Unclassified ...
CTTCTAGATTTTGTCTCAATAAATTTTCACAATTTCCTGTGATGATGCTGTCATTGTTGTTGTCTTGAGTCATATCATTTTTATGAATCAATCTATGATTACCACAATAGTGTCTTTTCTCTTGACCTAAGTTTTAATACTATCTTTATATCTAACCATCTGTAGATTAGTTCATCTATAATTAGAACAAGATTCTTTGGATACTAACTTTCTTTAGAAATAACTAAGCTGTAAAGTAGTTAGTTTAGAAAGAAGTCTAATATTCAAGTCTTTTCTATTATCACTTAGCTGAAGTTTGAAGAGCTCTTTCACATTCATTTTTTCTCCATTAATACCAAAGCTAAAGCTATCAACAAACTTAAAGAATCAGTATACTATCAAGGAAGTCATATAATAAAAGACTATTTAGATGAGTTTCAAATTCTGATCTCTAAGAATAGATATATAGATTTCTATACTATTGTTGTTAAGTTTATAAGAGGCCTCTAAATCATTATCTCAAGTCAAATTATCATCTTACTAGTAGAATGTCCCAAAGACATAGATTTCTTTGTATAGATTTATCATATATAATAATGAAACAGAACTAATATTAAGTATATAGAAAACTCTGAGAAAAATGAAAAAATCCACAAGTATGACAAGTAACCTCAACTAATAGTGTTTATTTCTATACTTAGCTCAACTGGATTTCTTTTACTATGTATACTCACTAATATTACTATTCTCTACTATCTTAGTATTTCAACATTCTGTACCAGTACTTTCTCCAGGTATTTCTATATAAATTGTAAGTGTCCAGTGAGACTAGACATTAGACAATTCATCAATGAGTAATGGGAGGAACTTATGAAAGATCTTGATGTATTAATAATCAGAATTTTATATAAAATATCTGGCAAATTATGTATTCCAGTACTTGTAAATAGGTTTATTATTATTATGATTGATGCCTCATGTCTTCAGCATGAACTAGGGTAAAGGGTCATGACAATATGATTGGCTGTGCTGAAATAGTCTCAGTCAGCACCTTATGTAGTAGATGCTATGTTCTTGCTTTTATCTTATGTTGTATGACTTGTTTCATCTCATGTACTGTGGACATTATTCTCATGGTTTACTTGTATATATAGTGTAGATGTACTTCTGTATCTTTACACTTTACCACTTGCAATCTATCCCTTAGTTCCTCTCAAGTCTTTGCCTAAGTATAACCTGAGCTCTAAAGCTAAGGTCGTAACAATTATTATTATACTCTCAATGGAAGAATATGATAATGATTTCAGTAACTCTATAAATATATCTATTTATCTACTCTATGTAAACACTCTCTTGCTTGTTTGATATATTAAGTAGGAAAGAAGCTTTGTAACCTACTATTAGTACTCTTAATATCTGGAGAATATTGCTATATCTGTTAATTACCTTGGAAATTACTAATATATCAGAATCTTTCTTTATACAAGTGCTAGTGGACTCTGAAATTATAGAGACTTTTATTAACAGAAGTTTTGTAGAGAAACATATTAGAGTTGTATTTGAACTTAAATAATGGAGAATAATTGTTATAATTCAAAGATCTTAGTATATATATAACATACTGTATAATATTATTTCTCCAGAACCTTCTACTATCTTCTTTTGTGTCATGTGACTGTGTGACTGTGACATGTGATGTCACACTAAACTTTAACCCTTGTTCCCAAAAATAATAAGCTGAAAATAAAATAAAATTGAAAGAAAAATAAAAATAAGAAAGAAAATAAAATAAAACAAAGTCCAATGTTCACAATTTTAACAATAGTATATGATTAAAGACTAAGAGTTCAGTTAAAAAAAGAATCTTGTATTGGGCTAATATAAGAAAACTCAATAGAGTTTCTAGTATAAAGTGTCTATCTTATATACACTAGTCAATTGGTTTGTATAGAACTTTATCTAACTTACTCTAAAGATTATATATTGTCTATAAGATTAATATGTGGTAAACATGTTATATAATATAATTATTTTAGAATTTTCTATATCTTTTTATATAATATATAATTATGTGACAGTAACAGTTTGTGACAGTCAGGTATGATATCATGCTAACCCCTAACTCTAAGTTCAAAATAAGAAAATAAATGGAAAATTAAATTAAATTAAATTAAATTAAATAAAGTCTATTATCTTTAATTCTAATACTTTAGGGTAGATTAGTAGTAGTCTTACACAGATTATTAGTCTAGTATATATAAAGATAGATAAATTATACTAGAAACTTTATCAAGTTCTCTTGTGTAAAGCTTATATAAGATTTTTCTTTTGCTTTAACTTTTGAGCCTAAGTCATAATAAAACACTATATGAATATCCACAAGCTTTCTTAATCTATACCAGTATACAATATTAACAGCATCTTTAACAAGGCTGGCTAGATTTCAGAAATAATATATTATGCTAACTACCAAGTATACAACTTATTTCTAGAGAATAGAATAAAGTTTTCTGGAAATGATAACTATTCTAAATACTTGCAAAGTCCATTCTAATTAACATTAGGTAGAACACTTACTAAGCTAACTACAGAGCAATAAAGCTAGGTAGTCAAAACTCTTAATAAGTATTATAATCACCTCTTTATGTCTTTAACATGTTTTCATTGTGTATTGAAGGGTCTGGGGTATGATACAATGATCAGCTGTACTATAGTTGTATTAGTCAGTATTTCATATAGTAGATATTGTCTCCTTATTGATTCCTCCATTCTATCTCATATATTGTATTGTTGTGAATATATGTTTTCCTCATGGTTTATAGATATATATAGTGTAAATACAGTTCTGTATCCTTATGCTTTACTAATTGACTATTTCCTTCACTCTTACTCAAGTTTTTGCTTAAGTTACAACCTGAGCCAAGCTTAAGGTTGTAACAATAAGAATATTATAGAATAGCAGGAGTTTATTGTGCTATAATAAAAGAAAATAGTTTATTATAATTATAAGAATACAATTGGTGTTTGTAGTAGGGTTAAGACTTAAAGCTCAAAGGTAAAGAGATCTACCAGCTCACCAAAAATTGAGTTACTAATATCACTGATATTTATTATCAACTCTGTAGGCCTCTTTACAATATTATACTCCACTATAAATTATACTCAAAGTAAACTTTGCTCATATTTTCTAGCTTATGTAAATAAAACCTCATTTAATTCATAAATAAACAAGATAAATTCCTAGACAACCTGACTAAAGCCTTAAAGTTGATTAATCCTAATAAAGTTAGCTATGCATAATAATAAAGTTGCTATATCTATAGAATCAATTTTAAAAAACTCTATAGTATTAAAAATAGAAATGGGATAAAACCTCATTCTTAGCTAAAAATATATAGTTCTGAAATTAACTAGTAGAAAGAAGATATAGTTATGATATAATACATTATCTACTATTCAAATTGTTAAGATTTCTAGAAAGTAGATAAGTAACAGATAAGTATATATACTTTATATATATTACTCTAGCTCTTTTCCCATCCTAGCTAAAAATTCTAAAGATGAAGTTTCCACTCTCTATGTATCTGAAAAGTATATAAAGAAGTTAGAAAATTATATTTATATAATATAACAACTTCTTATACTCTTGTATTTGAAACTCCATGATGTAGCAACCTCTTCATAGTATATCTCTAAAGCTTTCTAGTAAAATCAAGTAACAAATAATAGTATCTCTGTTCTCTCTTCTTATATTTAGATATTTGAGCTAGTTTTGTAAAAAAAACTTTGATATACTTTTGAACTATTATAAATAGAACCATGCTATTAAACTTATTCTTAGAGTTAATTCTAAGTTATTTAAAATATATCTGCTATTATTTGCAGAATAGTCAGAACATGATACCTTTCTTATTAAAAATCTATATACTAGCCAGATATACTAGTGCTCTTTATTAAGAAAAAAGACAACTTTTTTTGTTAGAATTGTGAATAATAAACTTGGTTTTTATTTTAGTTTATTTTTCTTTTATTTTTATTTTTATTTATTTTTTAATTTTGGACTTAGACAAAGAATTGTGATGTAATATTATATGTGACAAATGTTATAGGTTACAGATCACATAATTGTATAATATAGAGAAGATTGTAAAAGATATCAGAATAGATAACATTGTATAGTATGTATTAAGACATATTATTATATTCCAAACTTGTCAGAGTTGTGAACTATAGACTCTATTTTATTTTCTCATTTTTTTCCTTTTAATTTATTTTCTATTTTATTTTATTTTTGACTTAAAGTTAAGGTTTTAGCATGATGTTACTATCTTAGTCATGTCTACAAACAATAATGTGGTTATGGATAGTGATGTGTTTGACTATCTTTTTCAAGATACAAGTGACAGTTATGATGAGGTATAAGGTCACTCTTTAGTATATAGTACACATGGTTCTAGGATCTCTTCTATGTCCTTGAGTGATTGTGAGGAAAGTTACACTGAAAGAATGGAAAGACAGAATAACATGATAGTTGAGAAAGATTCTGTCATTGTATCTAATGGTATATTATCTCTTGGTACTCAGGTAGAACTGGAATACACGACTCCTAAGAGTCAAACTGGTCAGGTCAGTAAGACAACTAACAGCAGTACCTCAGTGAGGCAATAACATGTCCCAAGCAAGGACCCTACCTATAACCAACCTACTGGTTGCAATGTGGTTAATGTTCAACTTAACTACGATCCTAATCAAGCTGTGAACCCAGACTCTTGGGATGGCAACTTCTGTGCAGTGTCTTTTTATGGATCTATGGAATATTTAGCTTCAGATGTTCAAAACATCAAAGAATCCCTATCTAGAATGCAAAAATACATTTTAGGTAAGTCAATTGAAAGTGACAAAGCTGACAAAGTTAAGAACCTTAAGAACATGGGTAAATCTTTGTGGGAATTTATTTTTGCAATTTATGACTTTCATTGAAACAATCTTTTTGTTGATGACAACAAGATAACTTTCAGAAATAAAGTCAAGTCTAAATTCAACCCTCAAATCTCTAAACCCCAAACCTCACTCAAAGGAAAGGAAATTGTAAAACCAACCTTTTTTTCACATCTTTTCCCACCTATTCTGGTAAAGTCTCTAAAAGAAGTTAACGAAATATTGAAATACTTCAAGAAAAATGGAAATATTCCTCCGAAGAAATCATATGCACAAGCTTCTTCTTCTTTTAAACAGACTACTTCCAAACAGTCCACTTCTGCTTCATTGTCGAGTATTGCAATAGATATGCTGGAAATCAAGGAAATGTTCCCTAATCTTCTGAACAAGAAAATTGATCTAGTCTAAAAGGTTATTAACAGTGTAAATGACAAACCCAAACTAAAGATCAATATGACCATAAAAGGTCCCTCATACAAGCAAGTTATTGTTCTGACGAACAATGAAGTGGCCAAGTAATTCATCAAAGATTCCAGCATGGACATCATAAATATAAACCATGCTCTCAAGAATATTAGGTCTAGTATGATAGCTGATTTCATCCATGCAGAGGATAAAGGAATAGTCATCACTACTAATAATGTCTCTTCAAGTTCTTATTTACAGAAAATCAAAAAATATGTCGAAAATTCCCTTGTTACTGATACAGAACAGGTTTTCTCTCCAAGACTTCTGCAATCTAAGTCCTACCTCAAAATTGTAGGCATCCTATATATCAATGAAAGGACTAACACATGTATTTCCTTGGACAACATCGAATCCATTCTCAAAAGCAATTACATATTCAACAATATCATTCTTGCTTCTAATTCTAGAGTCATTAAAGTCTCCCCAAAGTCTGATATAGCCATAATTTGGATTGATATTTGGAATACCAAAGTAGTTCAAATGCCAAGAAGATTATAAATAGGTGTTTCAACATAGGAAGCTTTATTGCTACAGTTCACGGTACAGTTCGTGGTACAAATATGAACCCAGGTGTTCTGTAATGTTGGAAGTGGGGTCACACAGCAGGGGTATGTCAAATTCAAGGGTCTAAGTGTGTAAAGTACAACAGGCCGCATTTAACTGAGTATTATCATCACTTTGCCTGATGTTGCAAGGCTAACAATAAAGTTAATCTGTCTAGACTAGACACCAAGAAGGGTGAGCCATGCCCTCACACATTTAAATGTCTCAACTGCAAAGACAATTATCAAGCCAACTCGAATGAATGTCCTTTCTGGAAATACTGCTTCAACAAGAAATGGCATTCAAAAGAATATACTAAATTCTGTGAAATCAGGAAAAATTTGATTTGTTCAGCTATGAATGCTAATGACCTATGATTTTGAAGAACCTAAAATTTTTTTCTCAAAATGTTCAAAAAAACAATTTCATTATCAATATGATCCTTGAGGTCTATACTAATTTTGACATCATTTTCATCCAGGAACCTTCTTAGACTACTTTGTACTCTATTCCTAGTCATGCCAATTGTGAAAGAAGTCTATTAATAGGGGTCATTAATCATCCCAACTGGCTCACATTTGCCAGAGAGCCCATCACAACTAACAACTATCCAAGAGTCATCATGTTCATTAACATTAGACTTTCTTCTTTTTAATTTTCTCTTTGCAAAGACATTATTAATCATAAAGATATTCTTTTATCTTATTTTTTCAACAATGGTGACATTTTTTGGCTCATGAACATTTACTTAGATTCATCTCATTCTGCAATTAAGTATCTCAAGAATACAGAATTTAATCTTCAGAACCTTCTGATTATGATAGGGGATTTCAATATTCGGGATAGTTTATAGGACCCTTCTTATAACCATCACTCTTCCATTAGTGACGATCTTTTTGCTATTGCTGATTATTTTAACTTAAGTCTTTCATGTTCTACTGACCAGGTTCCTACTAGGTACTCAGATAACTCAAATGATTCAAATTCAGTCATCTATCTAATGTTCCTTTGTTGTGATTCCTATGAACTAAACACTTACCTCATCTATCCAGAGTGGCGCCTCACAACTGACCACATACTTCTAACAATTACTATTCCAATCACTAAGGAACATATCACCACTTGCAAGAGAACAATTATCAAAAATAGTGATGAGGAAGACAAGTTTATCGAAGAGGTTATCGCTTCCTTCACAAAGTTGAACTTGTCAAAAATTTCAAACATATCTGATTTAGAAAAAGTGGTATTTGACTTTGCTAACATTGTAGATCATACTTGGATGAAGTACTCAAAACTCATTAACATCACTAAGCATTCCAAAAGCTGGTGGAATGATAAATGTAATTGCAAGTTGGAGAATTACAGATTTTCCAAAAGCATCAAAAGCTGGAAGTCATTCAGGAAAACTGTCAAGAGCACAAAAAGGGAATTTTTTGACCTCAAAATTCAAGAGATTGCCAATAAGAAGCAAGGACCTTGGGAGCTTATGAACTGGGTCAATAAGTATAAGCTCCCAGCTATTGAAATGATCAAATACAATGGAAATCCTTGCTTGGAGTTAGCTGATCTCTGACAAGCTCTTCATTCATTCTTTAATTCAGCTCAATTTCATGAAATAGATGAAATAGTACTCAATGAACTCAATTCATTTCCTGTATCAACTTGGCTGAATTTTTTGGAGGAAGAGTTCACACATGCTATTGTCTATTGTAGTAATTCATCTGCACCTAGTCCAGATAAATTGTCATGGGAATACCTCAAGCATATTATCAAAGATAAAGTGTGCTTAAAGAACATCATCTCCATCACTAACACTTGTTTTGAGTTAGGTTACTAGCCTAATCACTTTAAGAAATCAACAACGATTGTCATTCCAAAACCCAACAAATCTTCTTACAACTCTCTAAAGTCCTTTAGACCCATTGTTCTCCTTAACACTATGGGCAAACTAATCAAGAAGGTCATTGGAGAAAGATTACAGTTCCAGGTCGTCTCAAACAACTTCATTCACCAAAGTCAACTAAGAGGATTAAAATTCAAATCCACCTCTGATGCGGATATTGCCCTCACTCATTTCATTCATACAGGTTGGATTAAGAATATATTGACCAGCACTTTAGCATTCAATATTGCACAATTCTTTCCATCATTAAATCATTGCCTTCTTTCCTTAATCCTTAGCAAAGCAGGTTTTGAGTTAAGAGTCATTAACTTCTTCTCAAACTACCTCATCAACAGAAAGACCAATTATTCTTGGAACAATTTTTTTTCTCATTTCTTTGATGTTAATGTGGGAGTGGGCTAAGGATTGGCTCTTTCTCTTATTCTTTCTGCTCTATATCTTTCTCCATTTCTTCATATTCTTGAAAAACATTTAAAAAATCTTGATTTAAAAATTTCTATTTTATCCTTTGTCAATAATGGTCTTCTCATTACACAAAGTAAATTATTCCAAGTTTCTAACACTCATCTTTCTAGTAGTTACAATATAGCTTCTAAACTTCTTTCCAAGTTCGGTCTTCTTATAGAACATTTAAAAACTGAAGTCTTTCATTTTTCCAGAATGCATGGTATCTTTAACCCTTCCTCTCTCAATCTATCATCTATTGGTGGCCCTTCTCTCATTCCAAAGGACACCTGGAGATATCTGGGTATCATTTTTGACAGAAAACTTTGTTTTCATCAACACATTGACTTCTATGCTAACAAAGCCATTTTGACAGTCAAATATATGAAGATTCTTGGCAATTTAACAAGAGGCTTGAATCCTCAACAGAAACGTCTCCTATACAGAAGCTGCACCCTTTCTATAGCTCTGTATGTGTTTTAGTTATGGTATTATTCCAAAGCCCCTCTATCATATCCTTTGAAATTATTAGGAAAGCTTTAAAGATGAGCAGCTGTATGGATACTGGAAGCATTTAGAACAGCTCTATTATTTGGCATAGAAGCAATTGTGAGGCTTATCCCAATTCATCTCCATCTTCAAAAACTTAGTGGAAGATCCCAACTCAGAGCACACACTCTTCCCACTAATCATATTCTCAGATTGTTAATAGATATCAATTCCAACAAACCATCCCTACTCCCTTTTGCTTAGCTTCTTAACTAAACACTAATGCAGCCTTATTAAAGGTCATATTGTTAATATGAACAATAGGTTCCATGAGGTTTTCCCCTCGTTCAATTCTATCAATCCTAAGTTCCAACCTAGTAATAGAATTATTGATAATTTTTCTAATCATGTTTCCTTCTATTTATTTAGTAAAAATAATGACCATTCCTTCAAATCATGCATTCAACTGCTTTAGCCATTAAATTCTCCAACTCTCTGAATATTACACTCATGGTAACAGATACCAGTGTCAAGAATAATGTTGTGTCATCTATTGCACATATCTACATCTAAAACAAACCAATGGTCAAAACTCTTTACTATGCAGCCAAAATTACAAGCTCTGAAGCCAAATTCTTTGCTATTAGATGTGGTATCAACCAAGCTGTTCTCTCACATGAAACTTCCAGAATTATCATCATCACAGATTCTATCTATGTAGCAAAAAAAAATCTTTGATCCTTCTTCGCACATGCTCCAAAAACAGGCAGCTCTCATACTCAAAGATCTTAGAGAGTTCTTGAATCATTATGAAAACATAATTTAATTTTGGGAGTGTCTGAGTAAAAGTAATTAAAAGCTTCACAAAGTCATTGATAGTAAAACAAAGTCATTCAATCTTGCTTCCCTTTTTCTGAACAAGAACTCCTGGGATTTCAGCAAAAAATCAGAATGTGATAACATTATTAAGAAATGGAAGATGACATTCCAAGCATCAGATCTAAAAGGAAGGAATTTCTTGGACTTAGTTAATGGTGACAATAATATTTTAGAACCTACCTATAGCAAAGATGGCACATGGCTGCAATACTTTGGCCATTCAAACATGTTATGTGCTAGCACTACAAGAGCAATAACTAATCATGCTCCAATAGGAGAATATCAACTCTGCTTCTTCTCCAATAAAGAGTTCAGTTGTCCATATGGTCTCTACCCTATTGAATTGTAGAGACAGCATATCCTTCATGAGTACAGAGGGTTCAATGAGTATTGGAATCCAAGAAGGGGGTCAATCTCTTATTTCATCCAATTCTTAGAATGAAATCTAGAAGCATTTGCTCTTTCTTCTCTCTCTACTTAGCTAGGTTTCTTTCCTATCTTCCTACTATTTTCTTCTTACTTTTAGTATGACTTTGTTCTTTTGTTTTTATTTTTCCTCTATTTCCTCTATTCTTTCTATTTCTCCTTTATGTTAGGTCAGTTGTCATATATGTAGTTATGAAGTAGCTACTATGGTCTGCCATTACACTCTGTGTAATAAATTGTTGATTTAAAAAAAAAAAGTTATTGTCTTAGTCACAATAGTCACACAATCACATGACACAGAGAAGATTGTAGAAGGTTTTGGAACAAATGAGATTATATAGTATGATAACAACATGTTAGTTTTACTTTATACTTAGAACTCTATCAAGTTCTCTTATAATTACTCAATCTAAAGTCATTCTTCTGTTTAACTCTTTGAACTTAAGATTATAACAATTCTGGCTATTCATTCCAATCTATAGATAATGTTTTTTATTTATACTCTCTGATTTTTTCCAGTACAGATTATCTCTCTTTATTCTTCTTCAGATGCCCTTACTAGTTTCTTGTTAACTTGATGAACTTTTATTCCCAATATCTAAGAATTACTAGTATCCAAAGTAACTTGTTTAGCAGTCTTTATTCTAGATAGCTACCTTAGGTAGAATACCTAGTATGTTTACACTATTTTAGCTTTATTCTGAAAATGAACCAAAACTACTACTAAATTCCAGTATTGACAATTATATATCTCATTATCTTCTGGTAGTCCCAACTTTTTAAAAGTTTATCAAGTCTTTTTCCAAAATATACAACTAGTGTGACTTATAGAGATATAGTACATATACATAAGTTAAAGCTATATTCTTATCAATCTCATGAAGTTCCAAATAATAATTTCATAGTATTATATACTGTTTCTTAGTCTGATAATCAACTTGAAATAGTAAACTTAGCTTTTTTTATTTTATTTTTATTTTCTTTGTTTCATTTTTATTTTTGGACTTAAAATTAGAGTTTAGTATGATATTATATATGACTGTCACAAATTATCACATGATGTGACATTGTGTCACACATATATCACATATCATAAAGAATGCAGAAGGTTTCAGAATAATAATGTTAGCCTGTATATTAATAGCATATAATATATATATAGCCTTTAGAGTAGGCTATATTTAGTATAGTATGGACCATTAGTCTAGCATATATAGATAGATGACTTTATACTTGGAATTCTATCAAGCTCTCTTATATAAAATCTATACAAGGTTATTCTTTTGCTCTTATACTTGAGCTTAAGTTTATAACAATGCAATAAATAGACTAGGTACAACATTATCTATTGAAGCCAAGATCAACTATCTATGTAACACCACTTCCAATCTCTTCTATTACTTATATTACTAAGTTAATTTTTCTATCTCTATCTTCTATACTACATTTATAGATAATTTTAGTAAGTATAAATTGCTTTGTTACAAACTTATTCAGCTTATATCTTTACAACCAGTAAACCAATTTTTACAAGCTAAGTTGTGCTAGATAGACCTTATTTGGGGCTATTCACACATATATTGAATGTATAAAAGCAACAATAAACAACTGAAATATCAGGCCATTAGTAACTGTAAAAGTTTTATTGGCTATTATTTTATGAATAGCTGAATAGAGTTACACAATTGAACTTGTATTAGAAAGTGCTCATTAGATAGTTTCTAATAATATATCATATATTATATGGAGATCAGTATTTAGAGATCCAAGTATATCAATGTAGTGATATAATTAGTTACCTTTTAAAATTAGCCTAATATTTGCTATGACAGATAACAGCCCCACTAGGTATGAGTTTTGATTATGTAATAGAAATAGCTTGTATACAGACCATTACTATCTTGTATAAATACTTCTGTATCTGAGGATTAGATCTCAGACTTAACAATATTATTTATCATCAATTTTCATCAATTATTATTTCTTATTATCATTGACATCTGTATTGATCTTAATCATCATTATCATCATCATTATCATCATGATTGAACTTTTAAATCACTCCTAAACACCTGAGAGTATATCCAAGGTTTAGATATCACAAATAAGTGAGTAGTTTATTTTGTAATATACTTCTAATAGTATTTAATAGCTATTATTGCATAAATTACTACAATCTTCTTATAAAGAAATCTATAACATTCTCCCATTATAGTTTTACATCTTCTCTAGTAATCTTGGCTGTTTAGCAACTAAACAAGTAGTTTGCAAATCTAGCTATACTACCCTACTGCTCCAAACACCTAATAAGAATAACACCAATCCACCTGTCCCCTTAGAAAATTCCCAAAAGCATTTCAAAATCACACAAGGTTGTCCCAGTAAATAACAATTCTAATTGAATTGATGTACCCAAAATAGAACAATTTCTACTCTCTTCTGTACTAGGTATATCTTAGTAACTCTCCTAGTCTATGGACCTCTTGGCCAAGGCCTTTGAAAAACTGGCAGCTAACCTTATACTAGTAACAAACCCTACACCCTTAGTCACTAGAATCCAAATGCCAAACACCTTTGATGAAACAAATCTGGAAATATGAACTTTACAATAATCTACCTAATAAAAATAGTATAAGACTATTTTAAAACTAGATTAGACTAGGAAGAATAGGAAGTTTACCAAGACTAGCAACTGGTTATAGTTTACAGAAGAACTATGCCATCATTTTGGCTTATCTAATCCTATTAAAGATACTACTATTATACTAGACAGTTTATGAATGAAGTCTGGTAGTAAAATTACTACTTATAACATTAAATTCATATTGATGAGATATACATCCCAATTGGGCTAGAGTGATAATATCTTTTATCACTAATACTATCAAGGCCTTCCAAACTAGTTATAAGACTCTAATATATAAAGAAAAAAGAGAAACCATATATCTTTTGAGTAATATACTCATTGACTATAGTCATTGACAACCACTACTAGGAAAAAGAACAAAAATGCAACTGTACATAGAATTTCTTATTCACATCTTAACTCTGAATCTTTACATTTGTCCTACTTAATAAACTAAGTTTGAGTGGTAAATCTTCAAATCTCCTCCCTCAAATCAACATATCTGGCCAACTTGAAAGTGACAAAAAAACTCACTCTGGATAAACAAAAAAAAACACATAGATAATAATCTATGCATATACTGTAGTAACAAAATCTACAGAGATAAAAGCTACAAAGTTAAGACCTGCCCTCTTTACTTATTTAAAACTACTAGATTCCAAACTAGACACATAGAAGCTACATCTTCTGCTCTGGAAACAACACTAGCTACTCAGTTGGAAAACTAAAATATAGGTCATATTGATCTTGCCTATGTAACTATGAGTCCAATCCACCTCAATGCTATCACTCTTTCAGATCTAAACTCACTTATACTATCTCTCACATTACTTCTAGTCTATAAGTTAGACTATATCCAAAACCCAACCTTCCATGCTCTTATAGACTCCAAATCCACACACTGTATTATTAACACTATATTTACACTGAAGTATAACATTTCCATAAATCTGACTTCATCTGTGGAACTAAAACTATTTGACAGATTGTTAAACATCATTTCCAAAACTGCTTTCTTATCTATTACATTTCTATCCAGTAATCAGATGATATTGAATATATATATCATTCTCCTCAACTCTTTCTATTTGCTAGTCCTTAGATATAACTAGCTTATCCAATAGGATCCAACAATTGACTAGACTACTAGATTTATTATCTTCTGATCAAACTTAGAAAGAAGGACCAATCTTCCTAAAACTACCCTAGTATTCATAATCTTCAAAAAACCTCTGTTTAGTACCACTAACTCTAGTCTTGAACCTGAAAACTCTTCCTGTTGTTGTGGCAACCACTAATCACAAAGATTAATGACTACACAGCAAGTAAATCTCTTAAGTAGATATAATGTGGGAAGTTCACAAGAGAACTCAACAAGAAGTCTCTGCTAAATTAGAGTTCTATATATATGTTTTAGATGTGGTCTGTACTAATAATAATTAAACCTGCTCTTATGTTCATGTATCATCCTCATGTTCACCTTATGTCTTACTCAAGGCCACCATATTGTATATATGTGCCCTGATGTCATCTTCCAGATTGTCAAGTTCACAAATGGTGGACTTAGTTTTTCTTTCTATTTTCATTTTTATTTTATGTTCAGTTTATTTTTCTATTTTCTATTTTTAGAGCACCTAGGGTTAGGGTTGATCGGTCACACTATCACATCAGTCACAACCTGATGACGTAGTTACAAGACAGATCATGAGACTTGGGGAATTTAGTAGAAGATTCAAGAGCAGATAACATCATACAACATGGACACCACATGTTGACCTCATGGACTACACATAGTTGTTTAGGGTAGGGTGCACAGCACTTAGCATGGACCATCTGTAGGACTATATAAGGTAGACTAGTTTGTAAAAGAGTTCTCTATTGAGTTCTCTTGTGTTTTTCTAATACAAGAGTAGTTCTTATTTTCAACCCTAAGGAATAAGTTCATAACACAGATTCTTCCACCATGTTCTAGGCCCATGACATCACATCATGTGACATGTCATGTGACTGTAGTGTCATGTGCCTCTTTATTGTCTAAAAGAAAAAGAAATTCAAAAGAAAAGAAAAGAAATATAAAATCAAGAAAAATAGATAAAAGAAAAAGAAAAATATTAGTGTCCACAGCATTCTATAACACCTGTTCACATATTGCCATTATTAAAGCATAGTCATATATTCAAGTAGCATAAATAGTAAGATCAACTATCTTTTCTCTTATACTTCATTCTACTGACCTTACCAGATGAATAGCCAGAATTACAAATGACTTAGCTAACTTATCTACTATCTCAACTGAGTACCACAATTTTGCTGATATCTTCAGTAAGGCCAAAGCTGAGACTCTGGATTCTCATTATCTGTATGATCTATAGATCAAGTGAAAAAATAAGGAAAAACTACCTGTCAGAATCATCTATTCACTCTCAACCACCAAATGAGAAGCACTTAAGAAGTTCATCAACAAAAATTTTAAGACTGGATTCATATGCCCCACTTTCTTCTCTTATAAGGCACTAGTACTCTTTATGAAAAAGAAAGACAGCTCTCTTTATCTATGTGTCAACTTCTGAGAACTCAACTACATTATGTGGAAAGATAGATATCCAACCTCCTCAACTCATCTCAGAAGGCATGTATCTATACAAAAATTGACTTTTATCATGTATATTATCTGGTATGAATCATGGAAGACAATGAATGGAAAATGGCTTTCTATACTCACTATGAATCCTTTGAATGGATAGTCATGCCTTTTAGTCTGAATAACACTTCTATAGCCTTTCAACAGTTCATAAACAATACTTTCTTGGATCTTCTTAATATTTACATAGTAGTATATCTCAACATATCCTCATCTATTCAGATAATATGTTCCAATATTAAGACTATATTAAAGAAGTATTGTGCTAACTCTAAGAAGCTGAACTATATGCAAAAGTAGAGAAGTGCAAATTCCACTCTAATACTGTAGAATACTTAGAATACATCTTGTTTCCTTCTGGATTGTCCAAGTCTTCCAATAAAATCAAAATGATCCAAAATTGGTCCAAATTAAAAGAAATTAAGGATATGCAAGTATTCTTAGAATTTGCTAATTTCTATTATTGCTTTATTCACAATTACTCAGATATAGCTACCTCGCTAACCTAACTGACTTGAACGGATACTCCTTAGAACTTCAACTTCCCATGCTACAAAGTGTTCAATGCTCTCAAGAAAGTGTTCATTTCCACTCTAATTCTTACCTACTAAATATCCAACATTCAAATGATTGTGGAAACAGATGTCTCTGAATATACCATCACAGCTATACTTTCAATTATAATTTAAAAAAAGGAGATTTATCCAGTTGCATTTTATTCTTGTATGTTTAAGGCTACCAAACTTAAGTATAACATACATGACAAAGAGCTTTTCACAGTGTTTGAAGTCTTCTGCATGTGACACCATTGTTATTATGACTCAAAGACATTAGGGTTTGGTCAATAAGAAGAACCTTGTATAGGGTTTACACAAGAGAACTCTATACAAAATGGTCTACTTTGTATACTAATTACTCATGGTCCATACTCTACTACTTTAGCCTACCCTAAATGACTGTGTGTAAATCTTTTGAGGCTAATATACATTAAATACATTGTTATAACATCATTGTTCCAGAACCTTCTACTCTCTTCTATTATGTTACATGAGTATGTCATGATATGACCATAACAGTGTCATAGTGCAACAGTTTGTGACAGTGATTTGTAATGTTATGCTAAACCCTAACTCTAAGTTTAATACTAGAAAATATATTGAAAAGAAAAGAAAAATAGAATAAAACAAAGTCTACTTTTTGCAACTCTGATAATTATCTAGAAGAGTTGGAACTTTCTATAGATATTATTAGAGATTACAAAAACTTAGAGTACTTCTTGACCACCAAAATCCTCTCCCATCACTAAGTAAGATAGTCAGAGTTTCTCTTCTAGTTCAATCTCATTATTTGTTTCCATTTGGGATGTCTAGAATTCAAGTCCAATTCTATTACTCATAGGCAAGACTTCTACCTAAAAGAAAGAAGAGTCTACACCTCTATCAATCCTCAAAATCTATATTCTATTTTCACTCACAGTCAACTTATGACATTACTCTAAGCTACTACCTTGATCTCTCTATTTCTCTAAGCAACTACACAACAGCATCTAATTAGCAATCATATAAAACATAATGCTGGTTATTGGATATATTCAGGCTTCTACTCAAGAATAGGAAAATCTATGTGCCAGTTGCAAATCTCTATATATATATTCTACAATACTACTATAATCACATCTTTACAAAATATTTCAGACAAAATAAGATATTAGAACTTATCTATCATGAATATACTTAGCTTTCTATATGTATGGATATCAAAAGTTTCTGTAATTCTTATATTACTTACATGAGATTTAAACTATAATATCATAGGCCATATAAATTACTTAAGCAACTTTCATTCCTGAGTAACTCTAAAACTCAATCTTTATAGACTTTATTAAGAAGCTATCTTTCTCATCTAGCTGTGATATAATTCTGGTTATTGTTGACTGATTGTTCAAGTAGACCATATTCATTCCAATCATAGATACCATTACTTCATACAAGCTAGCTAAACTATTACAAAATAAACTACTTACTAGTTTGTGATATCTGAACCTTGAGTATACTTTCAGAGATTTAGAAGTGATTTAGAAGTTCAATAATGATGATAATGATGATTAAGATCAATATAGATGTCAATAATAAAAAGATGAAGATTAATGAAGATTGATAATAAATGATGTTGTTAAGTCTGAGATCTAATCCTTAGATACAGAAGTATTTATACAAAATAGTAATACAAGCTATTTTCATCATATGATTAAAACTTATATCTAATAGGGGCTATTATCTATCATAGCAAATGTCAGGCTAATTTTAAAAAGTAACTAATTATATCACTATATTGATCTGCTTATATCTCTATCAATACTTATTGCTTTGAAATATATTATATATCATCAGAAATAGTTTGATGAGCACTTTTCAAAGCAAGTTCAATCATATGAATATATCCAGCTATTCATGAGATATTAGCCAACAAAACTTTGACAGTTACTAATGGTCTGATATCTCAGTTATTTGTTATTGCTTTATACATCCTATATATGTGTGGATAGCTCTTATTTGGAGCTTTCCAGCATAACTTAGTTTGTGAAAATCAGTCTACTAGTTGTGGAGATATAAGCTAAATGAAGTTTGTAACACTAAACTGTTTTTGATCCATGTCTTCTCTAAGTACAGTATTCTATTCTATATTATGTCAGATTCAAAGACAGTAGACTTAACTTTTTATTTCTTATTTTAGAATGTTCTAGAAGATCTTAGAACAATAATGTTATATAGTATATATTACATATGTTGACCTTAAGGAAAACACATAGCCTTTAAGATAGGCTGGGTTTAGTATAGTATGGACCAACAGTCTAGTATATATAAGGTAGACCCCATCAAATTCTCCCCCATATTATTTCAATATAAATCAATATAACTTACAGCAAATCATTAGATAGTAATAGAAATAGCTTGTAGCAATATAGGTATAAATTAAAATACTGTTAGCAGCAAGAGGGGTACCAGAAAGAGTGGTGGCAGAGGTCTTCTGACCCAACACTAAGTCCAATATAGAAGTGGTTAAGCTACAAACATTCAATGAGAAGGTGGAAAAAGTGTCAGAATTTTTGATGGTATGTAGATTGTATATCAAAATAAGAATGAGAGATGCAATGGGTTTTATTGTTTGTGCAAGGAGAATCAGTGAATATATAGAAAGAAAATATTATGGAGAATTTAGAAAGTAAAAGTCTGAGTTATGCAATGGTGGGAAAATTTTTATCAGATCTGAAAGAAGAGTTCAATAGAGGAAATAATAAAATAATGAAGGTAACAGAGTTAAAAAAGATAGAACAGGGGAGTAAGACAATGGAGGAGTTTGTTTAAGAATTCAGAAGGGCAGCTAGAGAGAGTGAGTATGAAGGAAGACTGTTAATTGAGAAATTCAAAAGAGGAATAAACAGGATGATTAGAAGAAAGTTAATGGAGGCAGAATAGCCTTCCAGAAGTATAAAACAATAGTATGAGAGAGCAATAAATTTGGACAAACATTAGAGGAAAAGTAGGCAAGAGGAAGAAAGATTGAGGAATAGGAAGAAAACAAAAGAAAACAAAAGCTTAAGCTTCAAGGTTGAACATACCAGTAAACACTGGAGAAACATAAGAGCAATGATTGTCTCAACCTCAAGTTTGGTCAAGGAGGCAAGAAGTTCAACAGCAGACACTAACAAGGCCTGTACCAATAACAAGAGTAGAGAGAACAAATACAACTGTGGTGAACTTGAATCAATAGGCAAGACCTGTGCCTAAGTAAGACTTATATATCATAAATGCAGATAGAGGAAGAAATTGTTACAGTTGTAGAGAGTTTGGACATATTACAAGAAATTGTAGAAATTAGAAAATAGTGGAATAAGAAAAAATGTTGGAATATAAAAACAATCAGAACAATGTAAATAATTTAAATAGAGAAAAGAACCTAATAATTCTTGATTAGATTCTAACTACAATAGGTTTGCAATGCTTAATAGAGTAATAAAAAATAAATCCTGCTGCAATCTAGACAATGAGGACATATTAAGAAAAGTGACAGTAAAAATTGTGCTAGAAAAAATTGATATATAAGAAAGAGTGACAGTGAAAGTGTTGTTGGATAGTGAAGCAACAGGGTTAATAATGAGTTCAAAATTTATGAGAAAGCAGAAGTTCAAGTTAAAAAAGATAGAAAGACCTACATATGTAAGGAATGTAGATGGTTCCTTCAACAAGAAGGGACCTATTAAGTATACTTGGAAATTCCATAGCTTACTTGCCACAATCCTGGGATTAACTGAATAACAGAAGAAGTGAATGTAACAAGATGTCTAGAGAAATATAAAAAGCAGTGGAGACCAAAACAGAAAAAGTTGGGATAGAAAAAATAGAAGGAGGAAGAGAAAAGGAAAGAAGAAGGAAAGAAGCAAGAAGAGAAGGAATAGAAGAAGAAAAAAAGAAGAAAAAACCAAAAAAGGAAAGGATAATGGAAGTGAAGAAGATAGCTGAGAAATGAAAGATCTGAGATAAGGAGGAGGAAGCAACAAAGTCAGAGGAAGAGGCAAAGAAGTTAGTACCAGAATGGTTCTATTGATGGATACATATTTTTGGGGAAAAAGCAAGTGAGAGAATGCCAACAAGAAAGTTGTGGAATCATGTAATAAAGATAAAGGAAGGGTTTGTACTGAGAAAGAGAAAAGTATATCCATTATTGAGAGAAGAAAGAGGAGAGATGCACAAGTTCATTGAAGAACAATCAAGAAAGAAGTACATCTAACTCTTGAAGTTGTCTCAAATAGCACTGATATTTTTTGTAGGAAAAGAGGATGGTAAGAAATATATAGTATAGAACTATTGTGTCAAGAACGACAGAAGTGGACTTAATATTTTTCTATTTTCTTCTCTCATTTTTATTTTATTTTAATTTTATTTTTGATTTATTTTTCTTTATTCTGTTTTTAGAACTGGGGTTAGGGTTAGAGTGACAAGATCACGCTATCACACAGCAGGTCACATCAGATGACATAGTCACAAGTCACATGACACATGGAAGGATGTAAAAGGTTCTGGAAGAATGACATTATACAACATGTGAAATACATGTTGACCTTAAGGTGTACACATGGTCATTTAGGGTAGGCTAGAAATAGCTCACATAGACTATTGGGTATTAGTATATAAGGTAGACAATCCTGTACAGAGTTCTCTATTGAGTTCTCTTGTGTAATTCCTATACAAGGTTCTTTCTTTTGACCAACTCTAAGGTCTTAAGTTCGTAACAAAAGTCTTCTAAAGAGGTTAAGGAAATCTCTAAATTCTTCAAAAAGAATAGTCAACTAGTTAAGAAGAAGAATGCTGGAAAATCATACATACAAATTTTGTCTTTGTCTACCACAATAAGTGAAATTCTCAAAATCAAAGAAAATTTTCTGAAATTGTAAGCAAAAAAATTAAAAATATCCAAAAAATCATCAACAGTGATGGTAAGCCCAAGCCTAAATTAAATATGACTATGAAAGGTCCTTTCAAAAAACAAGTCATTATTCTTATAAGTAATGACAACAAAACAAAATTCATGAAATTGTCAAGCTTTTATATCACTAACTTTAACAGAGCTCTTAAAAACATCAAATCTGAAGTTATGGCTGACTTTGTACAATTAGAACAAGCTGGTATCACCATTGTTACCAATAAAGTCATCTTGCCTCTTGATCTTCAAACTATTGAGAGGTATATCAAGATGTCACAAACTTTATTCAGCTTGTATCTCCACAACCAGTGGACTGATTTTCACAAACTAAGTTGTGCTGGAAAGCCCCAAATGAGGGCTATCTGCACATATGTGGGATGTACAAAAGCAATAACAAATAACTGAGATATCAGACCATTAGTAACTGTCAAAGTTTTGTTGGCTAATATCTCATGAATAACTGGATATATTCATATGATTGAACTTGCTTTGAAAAGTGCTCATCAATCTGTTTCCAACGA
>Ga0157359_1000166_pt1 | contig 21121 bp, 8 predicted proteins | sample AttcapACBM3_FD_111482 | JGI IMG/M metagenome (GOLD analysis project Ga0157359, IMG submission 111482) | Fungus gardens microbial communities from leaf cutter ant in Botucatu, State of São Paulo, Brazil - Atta capiguara ACBM3 | ecosystem: Host-associated > Fungi > Mycelium > Unclassified ...
AACAAGGAGTCTCTGCTAAATTAGAGTCCTATATATACAAAACATGCTTGGTCTGTGCTACTAATAATTAGACCTGCCCTCATGTCCATGCTTCATCCTTATGTTTGTCTCAAGGCCACCATGTTGTATACATGTGCCCTGACGTCATCTTCTAGATCCTTCCACCATGTTCTAGGCCTATGACATCACATCATGTGACATGTCATGTGACTGCAATGTCATGTACCTTTTCATTGTTCAAAAGAAAAAGAAAAATAGTTAGTGTTCAAGTGTCCCATAACAGACTGGAGAACTACAAAGTATTTACTTGGTCTTAAATACCAAGTTTTGTAGTTAGAACTATGGTTAGAGGAATAGTAGTGTAGAGGATGACTAAAGAGATATTATAGAGATAATTTCTAAGAGATGAGATGACTAGGAGTCTAGGTGACAAGTTACTATAAAATGAAATATAAGAGACTGATCCACACATGAGAGGGTGTAGGTGTAAAAGCAACAATATGTTAAAGTCTTATCTTGAATTAGAAAGTAGAAGTCTTGGAAGTCTTGGAAGTTAGTCTATGACACTATTTACATGTTATCATTCTGATATTAGCTTAACATTATTTCACTAGATTACAATAAACAGTAGGGTACTTAATACAATAGCTATCTTTAAGAAACCTTATTTTGTTCTCTTAGATTTTTCCAGAATCTCAAAATATTATTAGTTTAGCAGTCTCAGATTACCCAATTTTATATTTCAACCTTCTTTCTCTTTTCTTATTTCTTGAATGATATCTGCTCTAAGTGATTACCTCATAAATTCTATCAACATTGATGAAGCTCTGGGCCTTCTTTAATATCACTTATATCCTCTCCTTCATCAGCTTCAAGACCTAACATATTTCCTCTATAGAATTTGGCAGTAACTATCAAATATGTTAAGTCTTTCTCAGTATTTACTCCCTCTATATCTAGTTGTCTATGGACCAATTCACATGTGGCTAGAATATTAGATGTGGTTTATGCTTGTGAGCAAAAGTCTGTGAGCTTATATAGAGTTTAGACTAAGTATGGAAACTTGTCCAAAAAGCAAGAGCTAAGTTCTTGTAGAAAAGACATTTGGTTTTAGGTCTGGGGGACAGTTTTAGAATAGTCTTAATCTAATCCCTTATTTGCCTATCCTTAAGAGAGGTCTGCTCCCATTGAGCTAGAAACAGGTTTAGTGAGAAGACTTTATGTCTTACTCAGCTATGAGATGTCTTTTAGATATTTTTGATGGTAAGCTAACCTAAGTGACCTAAGATCTATGTAACACATTCCTAATGATCCTTGCAGTGTGGCTAAAACTATATTGAGATCTGATACTCCTTTTTTATAAGCTAGTGAGAGAAACTGAATATGATGTCAACTCTTTCCTATCAAGATTCATATTATATAAAAGAATACCTTTTGTTCTTTTATCCACACACTTTATCTGCTGAAATAGAGATATTGTATTCACACTTGCCATTCAAGCCATGTCTACCATTTAAACACCAATGTTATTTTTTCACTTTTTCATTTGTTCTTCTAAGTGTTTTTCTTATTAAGCCTTAGTCTTAGGTATCCACTTAGATATGAAACATAGTAATTTAGTAAGAGTGATTTAGAAGCTAGAGTACTAAAAATCTGTAAACTTTACCAAAAGTTTAGAATTTCTATTCCTTAAACATACTATTAGGATAGTATTAGTATATAAAAATAGTATTAAGAGACTAAAATTAGTGTTTTTATCCTTTTATTCCCTTGAAAACATACTCAAGAGTTCATACTAATTAAGTAAAATATTGACTTGTAAAACTTTACAAACAAAGTAAAGTTGGGTTCTTAAAGCAATTTTGCTTAGGAACAACAAAATATTTATAGACAAAATATCATATGTTAAGTCCTATTTTAGAGGACTGTTTACCACACCAGTGATGTCTTCCCAGCATATCTAACAAAAGCCTGTCTTCCATAATAGCTATCTTTTCTGCAATATGTCCTTATAGTGGTAATGCAACTATTTCCTAAAACTTCAAGTATTTAGTCTTCCATGATGGAAATACTCTTATCAAACTTGGTTTTCTACAAAGAAATTCTCCTATCTGGCCCCTTTCAGCATTTCAATGCTAGAACCTCTACTTAGGTCTATATACTAGAATCTCTGAGCATCTCCTAATTATCTTATTTGTATATAAGACTAGTAGTTACACTGTAATTCACTAGTCTGATAATTGATAAAGATAAAGACATCAATCAATTATCTGAAGTTGTGACTATGTAACAGATAAACAGCACAGCATATAAGCTGAAACTAAGGTTGTTCTGACAAGTTTACATCACTAAGCTTCTTGTATAGAGTTTTTATACTCTGTATATCTTTGTACTAACTTTGTAGGCTTTTGCCTCCTAGTTTGAACTATATCTAACACAAAGAGATATTAAGGAGGGAGCATTAAAAGGAATTAACAACACTAGGGGAAAAAAGCTCTAACAAAAAGAACTTTGTAAACTATATAAACAAAGTACATATCAACAAACTAAAAGAAGTTGTTCCAAATAAGTTGTGAAATACACTTATTATAAGAATACAAGAAAAACCATGTCAAGTTGTTGACAAAGCCTTATAAGACCTAAAGTGTAATATCTGTGGTTCAAATGGTAGTGTAGAAAAAAAGTAGAAGAGAAAAGAAAATCTGGATATAATAAATATAGATAAATGTCAGTAGGATTCTTTTTCTTATTAATGTGATATAGTTTAACTTATTTGTTCTTAATTAGATTTCTTATATAGTATTATTATGGATATGAGAATTGAAACATTAAAACTGACCTTATTAAGAAGATTTCTTGTTTAGACAAACTGATAGCCATAATTAGAAAAGGCTATGTATTCAATCTTAGTTAAAGACAGGGCTACTGTTATGACCTTAAGCTTGGCTCAGATTACAACTTAGGCAAAGGCTTGAGTAAAAGTAGAGGAATGATTAATTGGTAAAGTATAAGGATACAAGACTATATCTACTACTATATATCTACTAACCATGAGGAATAAGTGTCATATGCCAAGTCCACCTGTCTGGAAAATACATTCCCATAGTAATATTACTTCTTAACATCTAACTTACAAGCCCACCTTCCTTGCAACATACCCATGTAGTAGTAATGCAACAATCTAGAGATTGTGTCTTCCATGATAGAGATATTTTTATCTGACTCAGTCTTTCATGGTAGGGTTATACTTCTGTCAGTGTCTCAACACTGAAACCTCTGCTTGGAGCAATAGGGGCTATACAACTGAAATCCTGAGTATCTTCTATAGTATGTACTTGTATATAAGACTAGTAGTTATACTGTAATTTGCTAGTCTAATAATCAACAAAGATAACTCTTATTGAACTCAATCTCTGGTGTTCAACAGTGACATACCAATCAGCACTCACTCCCATCTCAGACTTCTTCCTCTTATCTGAAGTTGTGATTATGTGACAAACAGATGGCATAGCACATAAGCTAAAGCCAAGGTCGTTCTACAAGTCTACATATCTTTGAACCTATCTTGCAAACTTTTACCCCCAGTGTGAACTGTACCTGACAATAAGTAAGGTATCCTTGAGAGAATAGAAAAAGAAATAAGGAAGCCTCCACTATTATATGAGATGCTGACTGATAATATATGAGGATAATACAAGGTATAGTCAGATATAAGTTAGAAGTAAACCAGACTCCAGCATATATTTATTATAAGATGAACACCTGTACAACATGAAATATAAATTGTAGTGATTATAACAGCTACTATTTTTTTGTTAGTAGCTCATCTGGGATATTACTCTGTAAGCCATAAGAGTAAAGTAACCAGTTGTAGATTTATATGATTCTGAATCTTGTGCCCAGTCTGAATCAAAGTATGCTACAACAGACTTATTGCTAAGTTCATTATAAACTATCTGATACTTGCAAATATTAAGCAAATATCTATACAGATGTAATCTGGCTTGATAATACTCATTTAAAAGATTTGCTATTTGTTGAGCAAGTTTGACTATAGCAAATCCTATATTAGAATGTGAGCTAATTATTAGATATGTTAGAGATTCAACTAGTTGCTGGTACTTTTGACAAAAACTGGGATCACACTACTTATCATTAGATTTAAGTACTTAGATTAGTCTATAAAGATTTTTCAATCCTTGTCATTATAACTTATATATCTCAAGAAACTCTTTGGTTTCTCCAAGGTTACAACATTTCTATTTCATCATGAATTTTTACTATAACAAGCTCTCTAGTCTCTTTATCAATAAAGTAATACATATCAGCATTGGATTTATATTACTTAAATTCTAAAACTAATATTGACTTAGTCATAGTCTGTTACTAAGATAAGCCAGCTTACTAAAGATCATACAATACTTTGTGAAGTTACTAGACTTTCTTTTCTTTATTAGATAGTCTAAAATCTTTAGGTTGCTTTATATAGATTTTCTCATCCAGATCACCATATAGATAAATAGTTTTTACATTAATGCTATGGATATTCTAATTTTCAAGGGCAGCAACAGTCAGAAATGGATATGTTGTTTCATAGCAGACAACTGGAGAGAATAATTTATCAAAGTTAATTTCAACCTAAGAAAATCTTTTTGCAATGAGTCAAGATTTATAATGACTATCAAACTTAATGTTAAATATATAACAATTTTTAATTGCTTTCTATCTCTTAGGAAGATTCATAGCTTTATAAATATTTTTGTCTTTAAGCAATTTCAGCTCCTCAAGATAGGACTCAAGCTACTTTTTTTGAATATTGGCTAGTAATTTAGTGACATTTCCAAGGTTTTTGGAAATTGGACAAGACTCTACTACATATTGTGCTAAGAGAAAGTGAATTTGCTCTACTTCTCTTTCTCTTGCAAAGTGTACTAAGTAGCTAGTGATAGTTGGCTCAGCTGATTTATTTATCTGTAAAAAATATGATATCTATTCTATCCTATTATTATTGACAATGATTATATGTTTGCTTTCTTACTGAATATTATATAGAATCTCATTTATCTCAATAATATTATTGAATGAGTTATATGGATAATCAACTCTATTTATTCTTACTATTCTAGACAGTAGATTGTCAGAAAAATGTCATATATTCTAATAAATTCTTTATGATTTCTAACAAGTATTTTCATGTATATTATGTATTATATTAGTGTTGGAAAGCCTTTACCTTGGCTATTAGAGTTGAGAATGATGGATTTGACTTTGGTTTATTTTATTTTTCTTTTCTTTTCTCATTTTTCTTTATTTTATTTTTGAGTTTCTTTTTCTTTATTTTGGACTAAAGTAAAGAAGTGTGATGTTATATATGTTACAAAATGTGACATATCTGTGATACCTGTTACAGAGTGGTCACACATATCACAGTCACAGACTATATAATCCTATTACAAACTTCATTCAGCTTATATCTATATCTCCATAATAAGTAGACTAATTTTTACAAACTAAGTTGTACTAGAAAGCCCCAAATGATAGCTATCTGCATATATGCAGGATGTACAAAAGTGACAACAGATACTGAGATATCAGACCATCAGTAACTACAAGTTTCATTGGCGATTATTTTAGAAACAACTCAACAGATTCCTATGATCAAAGTTGTATTGGAAAGCACTCATCAAACAGTTTTTAATAATATATCATACATCATATGGAGATCAGTATTTATAGAAATACAAGCATATCAATGTAGTGATATAATTAGTTACCTTCTAAAATTAGTATGATATCTGCTATGACAGATGACAGTCTTACTAGGTATGAGTTTTAATCATATAATGAAAACAGCTTGTGCATAGACCATTACTATTTTGTATAAATATTTCTGTATCTGAGAATTAGACCTTAGACTTAATAATATAAATTTTCATCAATTTTCATCAATTATCATATCTTATTATCATTGTCATCATTATTAAACTTCTAAATTACTCCTAAACCTTTAAGAGTGTATCCAAGGTTCAAACATCACAAACAAGTGAGTAGTTCATTTTGTGATAAATCATATGATATAAAGAAGAATATAGAAGGTTCTGAAATAGGTAATATTATACAGTATGGCAATAGTATGTTGGTGATATTAAAAATGCATAGACTTTAGAGTAGGTTAGTTGTAGTATGCATACAAACCATAGTTTAAAGTATATAAGATAGACTAACTTATACTTAGAACTCAGTAATTTTTTCTAAGACTGCTCAATATAAAGCTCTCTTTATCTCTTACTCTTTATTATTCTTGACCAAAGGTAATACTGTTTTTAGTCAAGAAGAATAGCTAGACCTTAGGTATAAGGAGTATACTAGCTAGATAGGGAAAGCTTAGCCATTCTTATTGTATTAAAGCCTACTAATACTTTGGGAACATATCATCTTATAGTGATGTGTTCTTTACTTTTTCCATTATCAGCTCTGTATTGTTGGTTCTTTTGTAACCAGTACACTCAGAAGAATGACAAGTATTTTTAAAATCTTGTCTAAAGTAGAATAGTCTTCTTAGACCAAAATTGTATATTTTTCCTTAAGACAGTAGTTAGTAGTTGAGATAGTTAGTAGAAAGTATGAGGTGGAACAAAAAAAAGGCCTACTAATACTTACAGAGATTATTTCAAGTTCAGAATATAAGCCTAAGAGTGAAGCTAGTACCAGTTCCTCTCCACTACCACTTTACACTTCTTCTCTACCAACACTACTACCACCAATCAATTCTCTCTCTATATATAACAACAATAACAACAACATAAGTATAAGTTAATATAACTTTAATCAGCTCTTAAAGCAAATAAGGTTACAGTAGGAATAGATAGCAATATTGTAAGCAATAATAGCAGAGAAAGCAGTAGCAGTAGCAGAAGAATATAACATAGGGTCCAATATAGAGGTGGCCAAGCTACCAATGTTTAATAGAGAAGCAAGTAAAGTTGCAGGGTTCATTACAGCATACAGGTTATATTTGAGAATGAGAATGAGGGAAGCATTGGTAGAAGAACAGATTCAATGGGTATCATTGTCTATTCAGAGAAGATCAGCTGATGTATGGAAGAAGAATTTATTGGAAGATTTAGAATCAGAAGAAGTAGAATTTAAGTTAGTAGGACAATTTTTGATGGAATTAAAAAAAGAATTCAGTAGAGGAGATGAGAAGTCAGTCAAAGTAGCTAAGCTCAAAAAGATAGAACAAGAGGTAAGGACTATGGTGGAATTTGTTCAAGAATTTAAAATGGCAGCAAGAGAAAGTGAATATGAAGAAAGAACATTAGTGGAGAAATTTAAAAGAGGGATGAATAAAGTAATAAGAAGGAAGCTGATGGAGGTAGAAAGACCTTCCACCAGTATTAAACAATGATACAAATATGCTACTAATCTAGACAGATATCGGAGGAAGAGTCAAAGAGAGAAAGAAAGATTAAAGAGAAAGAAGAAAAGTGGAAATTAGGAGTAGAGATAGAGAGGAATGGGAAACAATCAAAAAGGGTTTAGACTATAGCTATCTCTACCCCAGGTTTGGCCTAGGAGGCAGGAAATTCAGTGGATACCAGCAGAGCCTACTCTAATAAAAGGGATAAAAAGAACAAATGCAGTGGTAGTTAGAAATCTCTTGTAAGGATAAGAAGGGAGAGAAGGAGGAATGAGAAGAGACTTTTATATAATGAATGTAGATAGAAGAAATTGCTATAGCTGTGGAGGATTTGGCCATCTTACAAGAAATTGTAGAAATTGGAGTATAGTAGGCTAAGAGAAGAGGATGGAGGATGGAAACAATATGAATACTGGGAACAGTTTAAAAGAGAAGGAGAGTCTGGTAGTTTTTAACTAGACTCTCATAATAGATTCAATATACTAGCTATCCAGGTAATGTAAGCTGGTATTTCAAATCCAGAGAAATCCATAAGCAAAGACAGGAAGATGATTTTAAGAGAAGAAAAGATGAAGAAAGAGAAGAAAAAGAAGAAAAGAAAAGAAAAAGGAGTAAAAGTAAGAAAAATAAATGAAGGAGAGTTATTAAGGGAAGTGACAGTAAGAATTGGTTTGGAAAGAATAGATATATAGAAGGGAATTGCTGTAAAGGCATTGTTGGATAGTAGAGCAACAGGATTGGTGACAAGTTCAGAGTTTGCAAGAAAACAGGGGTTTAAGTTAAAGAAAATTGAAAGACCTATTTATGTATGGAATGTGGATGGTTTCTTCAACAAGGAGAAACCTATTGAGTATACAATAAAGATGAATATTTATTACTAGAGGCATAGAGAAAGAATGGAGATAGACATAATAGGAGAGAAGAAGTGAAAAGTAATTTTGAGAATGTCATAGTTAGCATACTACAATCCTGAAATTGACTAGAAGATGGGAAAAGTAAAGATGACAAAATGTCCAGAAGAGTGTGGGAAGCAGTGGAGGCCAAAGCAAGAGAAACCAGGATGGTAGAAGCAAAAAGAAGAAGAGAAGAAGAAAGAGGAAGAAGAGAAACAAGAAGAAAACAAGAAGAAGAAAACAAAAAAGAAAAGGCATTGGAAGTAAAAAAAGTAGCAGAGGAGTGGGAGATTTGGGATAAAGAAGAAAAAGTAACAAGATCAGAGGAGAAAGCAAAAAAGTTAGTTCCAGAACAATCCCATAAGTGGATCAAGGTTTTTGAGAAAAAAGCAAGTGAGAGAATGCTGACAAGAAAGATATGGGACTATGCAATTGACTTAAAAGAGAGGTTTGTACTAAGGAAATTTATTCTTTATTCAGAGAAGAGCAAGAAGAAGTGAGGGAATTTATTCAGAAGCAGATAAGGAAGAAATATATTTGACCATCAAAGTTACCACAGACTGCACCAGTGTTTTTAATGGAAAGAAGGATGGAAAGAAGAGAATGGTATAAGACTATCAGTATCTTAATGAGTAGATAGTGAAAAATAACTACCTGTTACCACTTATTTCAGACATTATTAAAAACATTGGAACTAAGAAGATGTTCATAAAATTGGATTTAAGATAGGAATTCAATTTTGTGAGGATAAAGAAAGGAAATAAGTGGAAAGTGGTTTTTACAATACCAGAAGGGTTGTTTGAACCAATATTTTGGATTGACAAATTCACCAGCCATATTCCAGGCTATGATAAATGAGTTACTAAGAGATTTGATAAATATAGGGAAGGTAAGAATTTTTATTAATAATGTGATGGTGGAAACAGAGAGTGAGGAGGAATATGATGAGCTAGTAGAAAAAATATTAAGAAGAATGGAATAAAATGATTTGTTTAAAGAAGTGGACTTTTTAGGAGTGGTAATAAGACCAGAGAGAATAAAGATGGAAGAAGAAAAGATGAAAGTGGTGTTAAATTAGCCAGTATCTAAATTAGTTAAAGAAGTACAGAAGTTCTTAAGGCTGGCTAACTATTATAGAAAATTTGTGAAGGATTTTGTGAAAATAGTAAGGCCATTATATGAGTTGACAAAAAAAACAGAAGTAGGAGTGGAAATTAAGGTAGAAAAAGTCATTTGAGGTATAAAAGAAGAAGTTCATTATGAAACCAATCTTAGTAGCTCTAGATTTGGATAAAAGAATAAGGATAGAGATGAATGTATGGAATGTGTAGACAGAAAGTGGAGATTAGTAGCTTATTTTTCAAAGTTGTTGAATAAAACAGAGCAAAACTGTCAAAATTGTAAATAATGGACTTGACTTCATTTTATTTTTCTTTTCTTTTCTCATTTTCTTTTATGAGGTTGTAAAGGTCATTGAGGGCTAAGTACTTGTATCTCAATGTCAGAATTGACATTGTCATTCTCTTCAATTTTTACTATGGGCTTTTTAGACTCTAGGGTAGGTAAGAAAGATAAAGACTTATAAGAAAGAGAGGATAAAGGAGAATAAATAGGATAATTACTTTGAATGGAAGGAATAGATATGGGTAGAATAGATACTGGAACAGGTTTATCTTTTTCAAAAGGGCTAGGGACTAACAACTCTATTTCTAGACTTATTTTGTCCAATAACTTATTGTACAATTTATGCTCTTTCATATGAAAGTCAGTGTATTTAAGAAAAAATTTTGTGTCAAAGATGACATGTATAGAGCAGAAAATGATATTTTCTTATGTATAGCACATAAAACAACAACTATTGTTCTCATATCTAATAAATATCATCAATTTCAGAATATGGTACAAGTTTATTGGTACTGTCATATCTTGTGTTCCAACTTTATCTGTTCTCACCCATAGATAATTACCAGTCTTCATTTGTGTCCAGACTCTTTCTAGTATAGATCAAAACCAGTCATATTACTTTAGATGTCCTCACTAGTACAAGACAACTCCATAGATATCCCTTCCTTGACATCTGAGGATCACTAGAGATCAGAGTAACTCACTTAGCAGTTACATTCCAGATAACTACTCTAAGTAATACTGACTAATATATAAATCTGGTAGCTTACACTGTAGTACTTATTTTAAAAATCAACTAAAACTAGCATCTTTCTTCTAGTGTTAGTGATGACATATCTCACCATATTTCAGTAGGTTTCCACCTCCTAAGTTATCAGTTCCCAATCTGAAATATGTGACTAGAGTAACTTGTAGAGGCATAGCACATAAGCTGAAGCTGAAGGTCATTCTGCTCTGACTTCTGTATTCTTGGATAACATAAATTACTTAGTTTTAGATATTTGAGATGCTCTTTCCAAATCTCAGATAATGAGGTGTGAACTGCATATAATAGATATAAACTTCACTAGGAAGAAATATATAGGTTTCACAGCCAAAGATATGAAAATGTGATGTTTTGAGTTTATTACCTAAGAAGATTTCCTAAAGTGTTTTTCATTTGAGATGCCTAATAGATATGTGATTGTATACATGAGCTATAGCTATGATTGCAAATTTCTATCAGAAATCTAGTAAATATACTTCAAGCTGTATTAGCTGTTCTTTTTCAAGCAAGATGTAGTTCAATTGTTTAGTATAACTATTCTGTTGGTGTGCATATGGAATACTAGTCTCATAGATAATTTCTTGCTTTTTTAGAAAGAATTGTAATTCTAATATTACATATTCTTTTCCATTATTAGTATGCAATCTCTTTATAGGATGGGAAGTAGTATTTTATCATATTCAGAAAATTGACTTAATTGCTTCTATAGCTTCAGAATTTTTGTACAGAAAAACAATGTTGCAATAGGAGGAATAGTCATCAAAGAATGTAATCATCTACTTGTACTTTGAATAAAACAAGGTAGAGAGCTCAAGGAAATCTGAGTAAATCAATCCTAAAGGCTTACTAGAGCAAATATAGTTCTTAGGGAAACTGTGTTGGTATATTTTTCTAAGAGTGCAACTATAGCAGACATATTTCTATATTAGAAAATGGATCTTCTTTACATCTTTAATGTTGTCAAGAATATGATATATGACTTCATCAGAGATGTGTCCAAAATAACAATGCAAAGTCTCAAAGTTTGGGTATCTTGTTGCAAGACTTACAGGATTATAGATATTATACTTGAAAATGTAAGTCTTTGCAATCTGAATATTGTTCCAAAGATTAGGAGTAGCTAATAGAATAGCATCACCAGATTTATCACAAAAAGTAAAACCACTTTTATCTTTTACTCTCAATTCAGACTAAAGTATTTGTTTAGTAAAGAGAAAGCATATTTGCATGCTAGAAATATAATATACCAGTTGCAGTTTTGACATAGCAACTTTATCAGTTTTTTTTTAAATCAAATATTTTATGTTTAATCAGAATAGTACCAGAAGCAACTATATATAGTAGTGCTTTTAAGTTTGTAGTCTCAACTTAACCATAATTATCCAGATATTATAACTTAAGCCAAAGAGTTAGGTAAAAGAGGAACCTTGTATAGGGTTTACACTAAACTTAGCTTACCCTAAAGGTTATATGTATTATATACTATTGATATATGGAATTATTGTTCCAGAATCTTTTATATTCTTCTATGTGACATATGATTGTGTGATATGTGACTGATATATCACACTGATTCATTCCATGTGATCTTATGCTAACCTCTAACTCTAAGTCTGAAAAATAAAATAAAAATAAAAAATAAAAGAAAAATCAGAAGGAAAATAAAAAATGTTAAGTCTATTATCTACAACCCTGACATACAGTAATAGATGAGTTAGATAAAACAAATTTGTTTTGACTCAAAGCCATACATGCATAATTAATTTTCTTTGAGACTATAAAGTTCTCTATTACAACTATTATATTAATATAGAAGATTGCATTGTTACATTGAAGAACAGTTTGCATAGATTAGATAAACTAAGTTAAGAAATTTAGTAAATCATCAATTTGTAAAAAAAAGGGATATTACAATTATTTCCATAGAGTCTCATATAAGGAGAATCAGGTTCAGCAATCTGAGAAGCTGTCATATGCCAAGTCAACCTGTTCAGAAAACACATCCCTGTAGTGATACTCCTTGTCAACATCTAATCTAAAAGTCTGCCTTTTATAGCAGCTACCTTCCTTGCAACATGCCTGTACAGCAGTGATACAACAATCTGGAGATTCAGTCCTCCATGATGGAGATACTCCTATTCAACTCAGTCTTCCATAGTAGAGTCATACTCCTATCAGTGTCTCAACACTGAAACCTCTACTTGGGACAATAGAGGCTATATCACTGGAACCCTAAGCATCTCCTATAGTATGTATCTGTATATAAGACTAGTAGTTACACTGTAATTTGCTAGTCTGATAATTAATGAAGATAACTTCTATTGAACTCGATCTCTGGTATTTAACAGTGATACACCAATTAGTACTCACTTCCATCTCAGACTTCTTTCTTTCATCTAAAGTTGTAATCATGCAGCAGTCAGATGGCACAGTACATAAGCTGAAGCCAAGGTTATTCCACAAGTTCATGTATCTCTGAGCTAACTCCATGGACTTTTACTCATGTCTGACAACAAGTAATATTAATAGTAGTTCAACTTATATGAAAATTTTACATTAACTACCTAATTAATACTACTGATTACAAACCATATAATTAGTAAGTAGAATACTTTGCAATAGAATGAAATTGTACAATGACCAACAAGTTCAAGATATTCCATTCAAAGTTGGAGATAAAGTACTACTTAGTCTAAAAAATTACTAAGACTATGAAACAAGCATTACAATCTCAAGTATGATCTTGTTACTAAGTCATGTATCTAGTATTTCATGCAGACAAGCTAACAATATACTCTGAACCTACTATCTATAAGCAAAAGCTACTTCAACATCACCAGTCCAAATTCAAGGTCAAGAAGAATAGAAAGTAGTAAAAGAGATCTTATTTGATAGAAGAGATTTAAAAACTTTAAAAAGTATATAACTTTTCCCAATAGAGCTCAAACTAAAAAAAAAGAATAATGTCCCAAACTTGATTCAACTTGTATCTCCATAACTAGTGAACCAATTCTTACAAACCAAGTTGCACTAGAAAGCCCTAAATGAGGGTTATTTACATATATATGTGATGTACAAAAGTGATAACAGATTTCTAAGATATTAGACTATTAGTAGCTACAAGTTCAGGAATAACTGAATAGAAACTTGTGTTAGAAAGTGCTTATCAAACTGTTTCTAATGATATATTATACATTATATAGAGATTAGTATTTATAGAGAATCAAGTATATCAATACTTTTAAAATTAGCCTGATATCTACTATAACAAATAACAGTCCTACTAGATGTGAGTTTTGATTATATGATAGAAATAGCTTGCACACAGACTATCACTATTTTTTTGTATATATACTTTGTGTCTAAGGATTAGACCTCAGACTTAACAACATCATTTTACATCAATTTTCATCAATCTTTATTTTTTATTATCTGTATTGATCTTAATCATCATTGTCATCATTATTGAACTTCTGAATCACTCCTAAACCTCTGAGAGTGCACCCAAGGTTTAGATATCACAAATAAGTGAGTAGTTTATTTTGTGATAGTACTCTTAAAGCTGAAATCTCCATGGCCTGACAGTGTTATCAGAAGTCTGCTAATGTGTGACATTCCCCTACTCCTGATTTCAAAGTAGGTGACAAAGTTTTTGTTAAGGCTCAGTTTTTAGAACTACTTGGCCTTCAAAAAAGCTCTCTGAAAAACATCTTAGATCCTACAAAATTATTTTCTAGTCTAGTATACTATTGTTCATTCTCCATCTTCTAGAGTCTATATACTCTGTCCATCCAGTTTTCCATGTATTGATGCTCAAACCTGCCACATCCAATACTTTTCCCAAGAAAATACAACTGGCCATTACTCCAGTTATAATTAACAGAGAATCCAAATATAAAATTTCTCAGATAGTGGACTCCAAAATTGATCACTGACAAGTATGCAAGCTCTTGTATAAGATGATCTGGCTAGAGTATGAAGACACTAAAGACAAATTTGAGTAGATCCTTACATCTGAACTTACTTATACTGCTAACTTGGTATCCAATTTCTATATCACATATCCCACTAAGCCTGGTCCACTTTCTTTGTCCTAATCACACTGTTGTACTTGTTCCCTGCCTCTATGCACTTCTAACAGAAATTTCTTTTATTAATTTTTAGTATATTCTATTTGCTTGTTTTCATTTAACCCCAGCTTCTGTACATTTTTACAGAGTTTTCTTTTCAAATTTTCAGACTTTATTTTAGTTTCTATCTTCTAAATTTTCTTACTCACACAGTTAGACATAAAAAAAGTCAAGAAAATGAAATTGAAAACTAAACAAAACAAAGTAACTATATTAGTAAGAGATGGGTGATGGAGTTTCCTTCTCTACTTCCTCCTGACTCTTTCTAGAGCCATCCTCAGACCCCTCCTTGTCATCTCTACTTTTTTCCTTATTCTCCTTTTTGTTTTCCTGTAGATCTTCTCTCAAACCCTATCTTTACTTCACTGTGGCCCCAATTCTTGCTAATTGGGCCATATTCCTCTCCTGACCCTTCACCAAGTCCCAGAGAGACTTTCTGACATCTCAGTACTCTTCCACAAGTTCTTTTTTGATAGCACTTAAGACCCTGCCATAGATAGGAATCATGGCCAGGAAGTTGATATTGGTGTGGGAAACATACCACTGCTTGATAGCAATATATCCAGCATAGGTAAGGGAATGACTATGAAAGGATCACTATTAGTAGAGAAGAAAATAAAGGAAAAATTTGTTTACTCATCTTGAATTGTGTACCAGACAATTCTGCCTAGCACACATACATCACTCACAGGGGTTAGTACCCTCTATCTTGACCCAGATGTTTCTGCAGTACTTTCCTAGTTGTTTTCCTTTAGCTTTCTTAGAGGGCTGTCACTTCTTCTCATCTCCTAGAGTTACCTCTTTATGCTTAGATCCTATGATCTAGGATCTTTTAGTGTCCCCCAGAAGAGCAGTATCTTCTGCCAGTACCTTATCCTAGAGTTGCTGGAGGTACTCCATCCATTTTTTTTTTCTTTTCTTCTGTAAGCCTTCTCTTCTCAGTTTCCTCCCTTGCCTTAGCCTTCATCTCTTTCCTTGTCTTCTGAGCCACATAGTCACAAATGAGCTACTCACTAGTTGTGATACTTGAACTTAATAGTGTTTCAGAGGTTCAGTATAAGAAAATAATGATAATAGATAATGAGCAGTATCAACAGAAATAATTGATATTGTTAAGTCTGAAATCTAATTCTCAGACACAGAAGTATATATACAAAAGAGTGATGGTCCATGTACAAGCTATTACCATCAAATGATCAAAACTCATACCTGATGGAAGCTGTCATCTGTCATAGCAGCTGTTAGGCTAATTTTAGAAGGTAACTAATTATGTCACTACATTGATATGCTTGTATCTCTACCAATACTTATCGCTTTGAGACATATCATATATCATTAGGAACAAATTGATAAGCACTTTCCAACATAAGTTTGATCGTGCAAATCTGTTCAGCTGTTCATGAGATATTAGCAGACAAAGCTTTTACAGCTACTGATGGCCTGATATCTCAGTCATTTGTTATCACTTTTGTACCTCCCACATATGTGCAGATAATCCTTATTTGGGGCTTTCCAGTGCAACTTAGTTTGTACAAATCGGTCTACTGGTTGTGGAGATACAAGCTGAATGAAGTTTGTGATAATAAAGATAATAAGAAGTAAGAACTTTAGCTTTGAATTTATTAAAAACATTAGCAAATTTATGATACTTGGAAGAGACATTAGAGAGATTAGGAGGAGTTTCTAGAAGTTGTATAGAGCTTGTTTGGACATCTGAAGAGTAAAGACATATTTGAAACTTGTTTGAACCTAAATTTTGGTGCATAAATGAAGCCTATAACACCAATAATAGTAATGTTGTGTTGTTTAGAGGTATACATAAATATCTCAAATATCAATATAACAACTACAGGGTTTGATGAATATAGAGAGTTGTTAGAAGTTGATGGAATTGCCAATGGGATATTGGCTATGATACAAGGTAGAGTAATGTTTTCCTGCAAAGATGGGTAGAAAGTGATTAACCTATTTATCTAGTCAATTAATAGATTGTATTGGATGAGCCAGTCATATCCAAGAACCAAAAAGTAAAAAGAATCAAGTATGATAATATAGAAGTCCAGATTCATATATTCACTAAAGAGAAAAATTACAAGTATAGCAATTATTTTGGAAATTATGCTGTTCAATGAGAAGCAATTCTTTTCCAGAAGTCTAAGACAGATAATAAGTGGTATTTGGTAGTATCTTTTAGCAAGTCTCTTTCTACCATCAAGCATAACTATAAGATTCACAACAAAAAATACTAGCAATCATCTAGGCCTTAAAAAGGTAATGATACTTCTTGAAAGATACTTAATCTTATAGAGATTTAGATAGACTATAAGGACCTGAAATACTTCATGAAAGCTGGGGAAATTAACTGCAGGCAAGTATAACAGTTGTTGTACTTAGCAAGGTTTGATTTTATCTTGCATTACCACTCAGATAAGTCAATAGGTAAGCTAGATACACTATCTTGAAAGCTAGACCATGGTAATGGCTTGTATTATAATAAAGATATAATATTACTCAAACTAGAGTATCTAGTAGTATGTACATTGAAATGGCTAGCATTTGAAAGAGAGAAATAAGATAGGTCAATAAGAGAAATTTGTAGCCTATGTAGTTAGGGAGCTTGATTAGTTTGCTTTGAAATTGGTACAGTTCTTAGAATGGTCTGAAATCAATAAATTGCTTCTTTTTTGGAGAAAGATCTATATCTCTAGTATTATAGACTTGTAATAGTATATTTTCTTTTCTATCATAAAAAAAAGATAGCTAGACATACTAGATATTAGAAGACTTTGAAACTGGTATAATAGAGCTATTGGTAGCTCCAAATGTCAGTCAGTACATTAGTACTTATGATTTGTGCTTACGGACCAAATACACTTACTACTTATCTCTTAAAAAGATATATCCACTGCTTATACCAAATGTAAGATAGAAGACTATCAGTGTTAATTTCATTGTAAAACTCCTAAAGATGATAGAGTTTGATATAATAATAATATTAGTAGACTTAGTGTCTAAAAGAGCTTACTTTATCCCTACTCACACTACTGTCACTGTGAAAGGTACTGTAAGGCTCTTTCTGCACCATGTTTGGAAGCTTCATAGCCTTCCCAACCATGTAGTCTTGGATTAAGGACTATAGTTTATTACACTTTTCACTAAGGAGCTATACCAACTACTTGATATTGAAAAAGCATTATCTATAGCCTGGAACTCCTAAACTGATAGGCAGATGTAGTGGGTAGACCAAGAGTTTGAGTAGTACTTGTAGATATTCATCAATGAGCAATAGAGCAACTAGCAAGACCTTCTCCTGCTAGCAGAGTTTCAGTATAACAACTATGTACATCCTGTAATATAATAACTACTGTTTCTTTTTGATACTGGGCAACTATCTTTGAACCACACCAAAGGAGATCTATGTCAGAAAGTGTCTTAAGACTCACTGATTGTATGAAGTCTGCACTGGAAGAAACAAGGTCTGTTATCTGCAAGTCTTAGAGGAATATGGTAAGATACTACAATTGATGATGTACTTCCACTTTAGTATTCTACCCTGGTAACAAGGTATTTTTAGACTCATTGTATATCTACATGATCCATCCTTTTGTCAAACTGTTACATTCCTGCTTTCACAGTATGCTTGAATCCTTATATTTTATTTTTATTTTTCTTTTATCTATTTTCTTTGATTTGATTTCTCTTTTTCTTTTATTATCTAGATGATGAAGAGGTATGTAATGTCTTGAGATAACAGTATAGTAGACTCATAGATAACACATGTAGTTTAGGATAGGACTTGTAATAGTAGTATATAGTACAGAAATACATTGAAAACTCCTTGTCAAATTCTCTTGTGATTCCTATGAGACTCTCACCTTGTAAGATTACTTATTATACTATTGACTGTCTTAATTAGTGGTTATTACAACATCTATCTCCAACTTTATATAGTAGAAAAGCAAGTTAAACCTAAGTTATACCATCTCAAGCTCCCTTCCATATTATAATATATAGTATATTACATAGCAATAAGGATTGATAGAGATACAAGCATATCAATATAGTGACATAGTTAGTTACCTTCTAAAATTAGCCTGACAGTTGCTATAACAGATAACAACTCCTATCAGATATGATTTTTGATCATGTGATGGAAACAGCTTGCACACAGACCATTACTCTTTTGTATATATAAACTTAGCAAAGAAGATGTGATAGTTACAAATATCACAAGATATAACAAAACCATGATATATAAAGTAAACTATATATACTTCTGTATTTGAGAATTAGACCTCAGACTTAACAACATTAATTTACATCAATTATTATCAATCTTTATTCTTTATTATCTGTATTGATCTTAATCATCATTGTTATCATTATTGAACTTTTGAATTACTCCTAAATCTCTAAAAGTATACCCAAGTTTCAGATATCACAAATAAGTGAGTAGTTCATTTTGTGATATCTTATATACTTAAAAGCTCTTTAAAAGTATATATTTTCACAAAAAAGCATTTTCTGGTAGAACAACAGTAGTCAGCTTGACTACTAGCAGTACTTAATATAGTCATTATTGGACACAGTTTGATGAGCACTTTCCAACACAAGTTTGATTGTGCAAATTCATTCAGCTATTTATGAGATATTAGCAAACAAAGATTTTATAGTTACTGATAACCTGTTATCTTAGTTGTTTGTTGTTGCTTTTAGACAGCCTACATATGTGTGGATAGCCATCATTTGGGACTTTTCAGCACAACTTAGTTTGTGAAAATTAGTCCACTTGTTGTGGAGATACAAGCTGAATGAAGTTTGTGATATTAAGGTTCAACAGTTAGAACCAGAAGTTAAATCTTGGATTAGGCTAATCACAAGAGAGCTTAATAGAGTTCTTTGTACAATAGATCTACCTTATATTCTACACTAGTTAGTCTGTGCTACTACTGTATCTAGCCTATCCTAAAAACCATATATAAATCTTAAGATTAATATATATTAAGCATATTGTATAACATCATTGTTCTAGAAGCTTTTACCACATTTTATCATGATCATGTGACTGTGTGACTGTGATTTTTTTTAAATTTCAACAATTTATTACACGGTGCATGTAGGCAGACCATGGTAGCTACTTTGTAACTACATACAGAGGAAGCATATTAACAAGGGGAGAGAAAAGAAAGAGAAAAGAAGAAAGAGAAGAACTAGTTGAAGAGGGAGAAGAAAATAAGAGGGAAACCAAGATCTACTTGGTGAAATATATTACTTGTCTGTAAATGCGAAAGCATTAGGATTGGCAATCAAGAACATAATAAAATGGTTCAACGAATTTCTTCTGGGGTTCCAATACCCATTGAATCTCCTACACTTGTGAAGAATGTGTCTCCTCAATTTAATGGGATAGTTGTTGCAAGGACATGTGAAGTCCTCGTTGGGGAAAAATCTTAGCTGATATTTCCCAATAGGTGCATGATTGGTGATAGCTCTTGTAGTGTGAGCACATAGCAAGTTGGAGTGGCCAAATACTTGAAGCCAAGGACTACCTTTGGTGTAAAAGGGTTTGATTGCGTTGAAATCGTCATCTAAAAGGTCAAGAAAATGTTTGCCTTTTCCATCCGATGCTTGGAACGTCATCTTCTACTGGTTGATGATATCGTCACTGTCAGTTTTCTTGCAATAATCCCAGGAAATTTTGCAAGGATAAGTGGGCATTGGATGGAACAATTTGGAGTCTTTGTTGACATCATGATGAAACCTCCATTTAAGGTGGCTTGGACATTCCCAAAATTCAATGGAGTTGTTGCAGTTAGAGTTGAAGAAACCCTGCAACTCGCTGAGAATTGCTGCAGTATGGGATTGGAAGGGATGAGATTTGCTGTCAAATATTTTCTTTGTAGCGTGAATGGAGTCCATTACGACAATAACCTTGGAGACGTTTTCTTTGGTGTAGGCCTGGTTGATACCACATCTGATGGTAAATAGTTCCGCCTCCATGCTTGTTACAAACGCTGCATGATGCACTGCTTTGGTGAGTGGTTGGTTTGCTATGTGAACATGTGATATAGATGTAGCAATGTTGTTCTTGATACTAGCATCTGTTATTATGAGAGCTGTGTGGTGCAAAGAACAGTTTCAAAGAACCATATTGTCAAGTTCTTGGGCATGAATTTTATCTTTTTCTTGTTCTTTTTTATTAACTAAATTATACAAAAATCAATCAGAAAAATTGTCTGAAATACGAGAACCAGGGAAAAATTCTGGGTTAAGAGGAGAAAAAGATGGGAAGATTCCATAGACCTTGTTGCAAGAGTCAATGAGGTAGCCTTTGGCTATGTTCTTTTGATGGTTTGTTAGAGAACCAACAGTGTGCGGATTGGGATTGTTGGATGATAAAGGCAAATCATCCATTAATTCTCTTAGGATGTGGTTGGTGGAAAACTTGAAGGGGTGAATTTGCAATCTTCTAGCAATTTTTTGGAGATGGAATCTTATAGGTATAATT
>Ga0157359_1000167_pt1 | contig 21092 bp, 16 predicted proteins | sample AttcapACBM3_FD_111482 | JGI IMG/M metagenome (GOLD analysis project Ga0157359, IMG submission 111482) | Fungus gardens microbial communities from leaf cutter ant in Botucatu, State of São Paulo, Brazil - Atta capiguara ACBM3 | ecosystem: Host-associated > Fungi > Mycelium > Unclassified ...
CAGACCATTGATCTGGTTGGTCAGACGGTTGGAAATCTGCAGACCGGCGGCGTCGTCCTTGGCGCTGTTGATGCGGCTACCGGTGGACAGGCGCTGCATGGAAGTGGCCAGGGAGCTGGACGCGTTCTGCAGGTTACGCTGGGTGTTCAGAGACGGGATGTTGGTATTGACGGTAAGGGCCATGGTGGCGTCCTCCAGTAGAACCTTGTTTGCCTGAGCATGCGAATGGGACCTGCTTGCTCAGGCGCCCCGGTAATTCGCATTCAAGAGGTTTATCGGTATCTATCGTCAAACCTTTAGGTTTTTTGCGATTTTCTTCGCCAGCGGCTTGACAATAATCAGACACCAAGGAGGTATCGGCCTGAAAGCCGAATTATTGAGTGTGCCGGCGCAGAGCGTACGAATGGCAGCCACGGAGCATCGCTTCCCCTATCGCTTGAAACGATGCCAGCGACGCGACTGGTAGGCGCTCATACTGACAGCTGGTTCATGGCGTCACAGTGATGCCGTCAAGTCGTGGTGCTCAGCCTCGCATTTGGAGTCTTTCCGGAATCCGCTGCAGGTCGAAGCCCATAAGGCTCTCTATAAGGTGCTCCTGACGTTGTCTTCGCTGACGAAACGTGCAAGTAGGCGGAGCCCTCCTTCGGCAGGCCTCGGGCGGCCGATCTGTCTGGCAGTCTGAGAGTCATCACGTCCAGACAGGGACGAACATGCCGGATCGTTCCCAAGGGATTCTGGTGTGCTGAGGCGGCCAATCCATTTCTTGACGGAGACGCTGGTGCCTATTCCATGCAGGATCTCTTCGGCTTCTAGATTTCCAGATATGCGCAGAGTGCGCGAGGATCGGCTGCCGCTGAAAGGGGTTCATACCCTCGGATCCGGCACTTTCGCATGCTCTGTTGCTGCCCAGTACCGTGCCGCAGAAGCTCCAGGCGAATGACTTACCTAAGGCTTGTCTGAAAAGTCGCTGAGGAAGCGGAGTTTCAGGGTGGTGAAGGACCATTGCGGCGGGGTCGCCTGGTGGGGCTGGCGACCCAGGCTATTGTCAATCCGCTTGGCCGACACGCAGCAGCCCCAAAACAGGCTCTTAGGGCGCTCGACGACTTTCCAGACAAGCCCCATGAGTTCGTCGCGATGCCTGGGCTGATGGACCAAGAGGCACCCAATTTCGCTGGGTCAATCCGGTAACCAGGCATTACGCCATTTCTGCAGATTCTCTCCCTGCAACATCCATTGTCCGAGTACCTGTTGACGCAAGAGGTCACCTTGCCGTGCCGTGGCGTCAAGATCTACCAGGTGTGCGCGAATGGCATCGCACCAATCCTTGAAACGATTGCGTACCCGGGTAACCGCGAAGTCGCCCTGGTAAGGCTCCAGGTCCGAGCAGACCACCGGGAAGCCACAGGCACCATACTCGAGTAAGCGCAGATTGCTTTTGCAACGGTTGAACAGATTATTTTCCAAAGGCGCAATGGCAAGATCCAGATCAAGACTTGCAAGTTTCTCCGGATATTGATCGATAGGCACACCTGAATGAAACTCTCGAACAAAGGGTCTGAGCTTATCCGGACACATGCCAAAAAAGATCCAATCCACCTCCGACGCCAATTCTTGAACCACATCTGCGATAAGTTCAAGATCTCCCGTATGACTGACCCCACCCGCCCAGCCCACTCTTGGGCGTGCTGAAACCTGACGCCGACTGGACAATTTCCCCCACCAACCGACAGGCAAAAGATTATTGACCACATGAATATGCTCATGAAGACCTGCCAAGGCTTCTGCCAAGTGATCGGTGGATACTACAAAACGATCCACATACCCTAGACCTTGCCGCAGGCCTTTCAGAAAATCCTTTGGTATGTGCTGCCGATGAACGTTCTTCAACGGCAAGCTTGGCAAATAATCGTCCAACTCATAGACCTTGAAAGCCCGGGAAAAGGCCTTCATCCGGCGTATAATATTAAGTTGTTCCTTTGATACTTGCCGCTGCAGCACAACGGTATCTGGAGCGTAGCGTTCAAGCGTCGGGACACTCATAAACTCAGTCGCTAGCGCTCCCTCGAGCAACCCGGCATCCACCATCGCCTGAAAAGGCAACATGATTCGATAGTGACCACAACCCTGGCTATCTGCCGGGTGAGCAAGAACAACGGGGAGCGGGCTCCAGGATTGCAGTGGCCGCCAGGAAAAACTGCTATCGGCCAGTTTGAAGCCACCGATCCTCTCCAACGAAAAGTTCGGGTTGTAAGCAGGATCCCGAGCCAGCCTTGGTAGCCAGCGCGCATAGAAATCATCTTCGTCGCGAGTTGAAGCCCCCTTCTTTTGCTCGCTGCGAAACAAGAACCTCACTGCAGGAGCCCATACCAGCAGATACCCTATCTCCCGCAACTTTAGAGTCAAATCTGCAGCTATATAATCTTCGACCAGAATATCGCCATCCAACCCACCAACTTCAAAAAATACGTCTTTAGGCAGAATCAAACCAGGCAACCCCAAAACACTTACGTTTTGGTCAACCTGCAATCTTTGCATATACCCGGACGCATCTGATTTAGCGCCAATGAAGGCACTACCCAAGGCACCTTCTAGCCCGAGAATCTGCATGGCCTGCGCGATATTACCCTCCGGGGTAACAAGCATACCCCCCACTGCGCCGACCTCTAGCCGCTGAGCATGGTTCAGCAGGGCATCCAACCAGTCAGGATGCAAGACCTCCATTGCTGAGGTGAAGAACAGCAAATAATCACCGATGGCTTGGGCTGCCGCTTCATTCAGCAAGGCTCCGAAAGACAGCGACGGAGACGCTATCAATCTGAGTTTGCCTTCACCGAGGGAGTCCATTTCCTGCAATCGCTGACTGACCTCGACAGCGTCTGGATGACTTTCTATCAATAGAATTTCAAAATTCTGGTAGGACGTACTAGCCAGTAGACCTTCAACACAACGCTGCAGAGCAGAGAGGTCGTTTCCAGCTAATAGCAACACCGACACCACTGGATTATCAGAGTGCCCATAGATCACCTGATACCGGCCAGGCAATGGAGCAGAGAGCTGGGCATCAGGATATCCACGACTCCGCAGATGTCGAACGATAACGTTGCGCTCATCTTCAATATTAGCCAAAAGCGGCGCCTTGGTTATCAGCAGAGGCTCTGAAATATGGCCAAAGTTAGCCGTGCCCTCCTTGGCAAGCAAACGCAGTATGATGTCCAACTCCAGAGCCTCTGACAGACTCGGGTCGAACCCACCCAGCCTCAGCAGTGCCTCGCGTTTGAAGATCCAGTGCCGTGCGGTGCCTGCTGGAAAGCTGAGCAAGAAGTCAAGATTGAAGTCTGGACGCAAACCAACCGCCAACTCATCCTGGGGAAGGCTATATAATACATCAGTGAAAATCGCGTTAGAGTCAGGATCCTTCATCAACTCCAAATCGGTTATCAACAGGCCACTCTGCGTGAATTGGTCACCTGCCGTCACGAGCATCAGCCAAGGTTGAGGCTGCCTAGCCAGTACGTTGTTGAGTTGAACAATCCAATCCTCCTGCGTACAAGATATCTGGTCTTCATCGAAGGGATAGGCGTCTACCGGCATTATTGAAAGCAGCAATGGCCGAACGAAGGCGGAGTCCTTTTCGCAGGCCGCCAAGCTATCCAGAGTCTTCCGTACCGCAGCCTGATCACCTTCAAGATCGAGAATGACGACACCCAGGCGGATGCCCTCACCTACGCGCTGGCGTCGCTCAGTGACCAGGCGATCTTGAACCGGTGTCAAGGATCGTCTTTGCAGCCAGCTAACAATCTCCGACTTGGAAGCGGCCTGCTGCTTGACGGCTGCGGCCTGGGTGACCTCGATAAAATGATCGAGGGCCGGCCAGAAATCACGCTGAAACCCTAGCCAGATATCCCGGGTTAACGAAAGTGTCCTTCGGGCTCGCTCAAGCTCTTCTATCGAGGTTCCCCACGCCGCTCCCGGACTTTGGGTTTCTTGCACGCCGATTCGGGGCGCGCCCTCCTCGACGAGGACGACCGTAAGGCATCCACAAAGGCCCGCCTCTGTCGCTAACGCAGAGGATCCACAACAGTAGAACATCTCACAGCATTGAAACAAATCTGCCAACTCTTCCCAGGACTCTGGCCATGTTGGCGTAATTTCAATGGCATCTGGCGGTAACAATGCGGGATCCACACGCAACTCACCGCGGCGACCTTGATAATAGCAAGTCTTGCCCGGTACTCGTTTAGCCGGATTGTCAGGCAAGCGGAATAGGTTCAGATCAAAAGGCGGTAGAAATAGAACTCTATCTTCTGGAATGTCCTCACCCAACAGATCCCGTGAATAGGCATAGAGAATATCGCCTTCAGCGAATTGACCATTGCCTTCAATGAAGCCCGGGCGATTGAGGATGTAACGAACCACCACCTTGCCATTGAGAGGATTACCATCGACCACCTCTGGATAGACCACGATAGGCTCAAGCGCCTGGGCACGATGGGCTTCCAGCACCGCTTCGGTCAGCTGCGGCGTCATGAACTCGGGGCTGAGCACGCTGGCAGTGACATAGGCCTCGTGCCCGGAACGAATCAGCGCATCGCAAAGCATATGCATTACCCGGATACCAGCCGAACTGCGGCGATAATCCGGTGCATAGATGTAATAGGGTTGTGGGCGCTTGGAGAGCAATTCACGCATCGCCTCTACCTCTCATTTCAGCAAATCCAGTCAGAGCGCCTATCTTGCGAAGATTCCGGCAGGCTCCAGAAAGACAGGTGCCCGGATACAGGAATGCAACGACCAGGGGCATGAGCCAGTGGTGATTCATTCAACTTGCCACTGGCGAATGACGTGCGCGTGTTTGTCCGGGTGCAGGAAGACGAAGTTGGTCTGCAGCGTTTCGTCGGTGACTGCCGCGCAGGCCTGTAGCTTTCCAGACCCGTCGCCGACGAAGGCCCAGGCTTGGTAGCCGTGGCGCGCGAGATGGGTAAAGACATCGTTAGGATGATAGTCGAACACGCGAGACCATTTGCGTAGCAGCTCCATGAGAATGATGGGCGTGGTCTGCAGCGTCCGTTCACCGCCCTGCACCACCATCAGCTCAGCGCCCTCGACATCGATCTTGATCAGGTCGGGACTCAAGGCATGCCTGGTACAGAAGGCATCGAGAGTGGTGGTCTTGCAGCGGACCTCGCGCACGGCGACATGCCCACGATCCTGACCGACCATCCTCAACGAGGTGGCACCGGAAACATCTTCGGCGAACAAGAAGTCCAGCTCGTCCTCCCTGTCTAACAGCCCAACAGCAATGGGCCTGACGTTATCCAGCTGGTTCAGACGGATATTGCGCTCGAGCATGGCGACCGTGCTGGGGATCGGTTCGAAGGCAAAGATCCGTCCTTGCGGGCACTGTCGGCCAAGCACCAGGGAATACCAGCCCAGGTTGGCGCCGACGTCAAGGAATACGTCCTGTTCGCCGAATACCGATTTGAGAAAGGCGGTCTCGTCGCTCTCGTAGCTCCCGAAGCCCAGCAGCGCATAGGGCGTAGCATGTAGGTCGACGGCGTCGACGTACATGGAAATGCCATGGCGAGCCGAGCTGACCGTCACACCGTCGGCGGTGATCTGGATACTCGCCACCTCGGTGCCGGCGAGAAACGCCGGATAGTCGAACAGCTGGGCATGGTGGCCGTTGATCGCCGTGCAGTACCCCTGCTTGTCGATTTCGCCAGCGGCCAGCTGGCTCCGAGCAGCCAACAGAGGATTACGGGTGCGGTCATTCATCAGCGAAAGGTCCTTTTCACGATGGGGTGAAATAGCGCAGCGTTCGGTGGAATCCCTGCTCAGGCGCGGTGATCGGCCGCCAGCCCAACTGGGCCATCCTGGTCAGGTCGAAATGCCCGCTGGAGCGGAACTCCGCTGGTCGCTCAGGCCGCTCTGGCGGCAGCCTGACCTGCAATCCCGCGTGTGGAGACAGCCGTGCCAGCAGCCGCGCCAGTTGCACAATGGTCATTTCCTGGTCCATGCCAACGTTGTAGGCCTGGCCGCCCTCGCCGCGCAGCAACAGGATCAGGAAGGCAGCGGTGGCATCGGCGACGTAGCAGAACGGCCGGCTGCTGGTGCCGTCGCTGTTGAGTACGATGTCTCGCCCGGCCAGGGCATCAGCGATGAAGTCGGCGAAAGAACGCCCATCGTCCAGTGCGATTCCCGGGCCGTACGTATGGGAGATACGCGCGATCACCGCGTGCACGCCGTATTGGCGTCGGTAATCGGCACACAAGGTTTCGGCCATGCGTTTGCTTTCGCCATAGCAGGCCGCGACATCCAGTGGATCCAGGGCCCCAAAGTCGGTCTCGGTGATGGACGCCTTGCTGTCACCGTTGCCGTAGACAGCTCCGCTGCTCATGAACAGCAGCCGCGCCCCGGTACGCCGGGCCAGTTCCAGCATGTTGATGGCGCCCAGCACATTGCCACGGGCAGTGCCTACGGGGTCGCGCAGGTAGTACTTGGGACTACCAGGGCTGGCACCGTGGACAATGAAGTCTACCCTCGACAGCTCCAAAGGGTCGCAAACGTCTTGGATCAGAGGCCTGAACCAGGCCTGTCCAAGCAGGTGAGGAAAGCGTCGCTCGAGTTTTTCTCGACTGCGCGCCAGGGCATGAATGACCACTGGCCGCTCCAGCCATCGCTCGCTCAGGGAGGCGAAGAACTCCACCAGATAGGCGGCCAGTGAACCGGTCGCCCCGGCAATGAGCACCTGCTTGCCAGCAAAACGCTGCCAGTCTTCTGTACGCTCCTGGATCGACGCCAGGTCTTCAGTGATCACGGGGTGCCGGACCGGACGGGTATTCTTCATCGGCAGATTCATCTTCAACGCCGCCTGACCAGCACGCCGAGAATCTGGCCGCGAGTCCAGCCCAGCTCCACCGGCAGGTGCAAGATATCGACCAGACTCAGGCCAAGGCGCTCGAGCAGGCAGCGTAAAGCAGTTTCATTATAGAAGTTAACATGTTCGTGCCAGTGCCGCTTGAGTGGCGCTAGTTCAAGGCTGCCGGGATGCTCACGCACCAGCGCCTCATGAGGTACCTCAAGGTAAAGCAAGGTCTGTGGGCCCATGGCCGCCAGCATCTGGCTAACGAACTCCCCGGGGCGGGCGACATGCTCGAGTACCTGACTGCACACCACTAGGTCGTAATGCTGCGATTCGAGATCTTCCAGCTTGACGCGCTGCGCGCCCGCGACCAGCTCGACGCCAGAAATATCATGGATATGCAGCAGCCGATTACGATCCCGGAAAGGGCTGTTGATTCCGCTGTCGCCCCCCCAGTCGAGAATGGCCGGCTTGTCGGGTAGGTGCGGGGCGAGCCAGCGCTCCACCTCGGTTACGTAGGAGGCTCGCGCCTCATAGTGCGCCACCACGCTGGCATAGCCGGGTTCGAAGCGGATCCGCTCAGCATTGTAGGCCTCGCCACGGTAGTCGTGGTAAAGCGCCGCCATCTGCGCGTCGGTGAAGCGATAGTCGAGGAACAGCACCCCGCAATCCTGGCATTGCAGGGAATTGCACAGGGTGTAGGCCATGCCCTGGCGTAGATCGCGCAGGCCCCAGTCGGCGGTGATTTCCACCGGTTCATGACCGAACACCCGCCAGGCGACAAAGGGCATCAGCACGGCTGGCGACCGCTGCAGATGGGTTCCGCCGCAGCAAATGCAATTGCGGGCGATTAGTTCACCATTCACCATGTACTGCGGCCTCCATCGATGACCAGGTTAGCGCCGTTCATATAAGAGGAGGCGTCGGAACAGAGGAACGCGAGGGCACCCCGGTATTCGTCGGCCTCGGCCATACGGCCCAGTGGGATCAACTGGCTGAGTTTGCTGACGAACACATCGTTCTGGCCGGCGTAGACGCCGCCCGGCGACAGTGCATTGCAGCGCACCCCCTGCTCGCACCAATAGGTGGCCAAGTACTTGGTCAGGCCGATCAGGCCGTGCTTGACGACCGAGTAGGTAACTGGCTTGACCGGCTGCTGCTCGACCCCGCGGCCCTCGATCCGGTACAGGCGCTGGTCCGGCGCAATGACGCCCAGGTCAGAAGCAATATTGACGATCACGCCGCCGCCCTGACGGGCCATCTGCGCACCGAACACCTTGGCGCAGTTGAAGGCACCGCCAAGGCCCACATTCAGATCCAGTTGCCACTGTTCCCAGGGAAAGTGCTCAAGCCGCGAGAAATCCTTGTCACCGGCGCTTTCCACCTTGGGATTACGCGCGGCATTGTTGATCAGGATATCCACCCGGCCATGACTGGCCAGCAGACGCTCGCTAGCCATTTGCAGGGCGTCCAGGTCGGTGATGTCGGCCTCCAGACCGAGGGCCTGGCAGCCGCTCTCGTCGGCGAGCCGGGCCAGGTTGGCCGCCAGCGCCTTGGCATCGATGTCGATCAGCACTGGCCGGCCGCCGAGGCCGGCAATGGTGGCGGCATGATGATAACCGAGCAGGCCACCGCCGCCGGTAATGACCGCCACCCGACCGTCGAGGCGGAACAGGTGTTGTACGTCAGCCATCGACACTCACCTCGCTCAACGCCACTTCCCGCTCCTCTTTCAGCGAACGCAAGGCTGCCAGGGCCAGGCGCAGACTCTGCACTCCATCGTGCAAGCTCACGGTCGGCGGCGCTCCGTCCAGGCAGGCGAGGAAATGGCGTGCCTGGGCCAGGAACATGTCGTTGCGCACGAACCCGCTGAAGTCGTCCGCCTCGCACAAGGTGCCTTCGGTATCGTGCACGCGCAGGCGGTTGGCCAGCAGGTCGAGCTCGGCGTAGCCGGCGTCGCCCACGATCCTGAAACTGCGCACCGGTGGCCGCTGCAGGTAATCCTGGTGCAGCAGGATCGGGAAGCTGCCATGGGCGCCGTCGCAACGCATCAGCGAGGACGCGGTGTCTTCGACATCGATCTCCAGGCCACTGAGCTGGCCACCGTGGGTGACGATGCTGCGCGGCAGGCCGAAGAACCAGTAGATCAGGTCCATCTCGTGGATCTGCGCGAGGATCACCCCACCGCCCTGATCGGCACGGGCCGCGTACATCTGCCGATAGTCCTCATAGCGGTGCCAGTTGGGCAGGTACTCGCCGATCTCCGCGCGTACGCTGAGCAGGCGACCGAAGAAGCCTGCCTCGAGCAGCGCCTTGAGACGCTGCAGGCCAGGGTGGTAACGAAAGTTGTAGCCCACCAGAAACGGCAACCGGCGTGCCTGCACTTCGGCCAGCAAGGTATGGACACCGGCCAAATCACTGGCCAGCGGTTTTTCCATGAATACCGGCACGTCGGCCCGCACGCATTGCAACGCCACCGGCACGTGCAGCGCATTGGGGTTGCACACGAACGCCGCCGCGGGGCGCTGGGCCAGGGCTTCAGTCAGGTCGTGGTGCACCGTTACCCGGTAATCCCGCTCGAGGTCGGCGCCTTCCTCGACGGTGAGGTTGTCGCGCAGCTTGATGCGCTGGCCGCGTACCCGGTAGGCATGCACCTCGAGATCGTCGCCCAGTAATTGCCGCAGATTGCGCAGGTGGCGCTGGCCGATGCCGCCCAGGCCGCAGAACAGGATCTTCACGAAGATTTTCTCTCGTTGAGGGTGCGGCCACGCAGCCAGTCGGCGGCCAGGGCCGCCATGCTGGCGAGCCAACGCGGCTCGTCGCCGGCCTCGCCACGGGCGACCTGCAGGACAAAGTCGCCACGGTAGTCGTAGCGTATCAGTTGCTCGCGCAGGCTGGGAAAGTCGGCGTCGCCCTGCCCCAGCGGCACGGTACCGCCGCCCAGGTGCCTATCCTTGAGGTGCACGCTGCCGATGCGCGCGCCATAGGCAGCGAACTCGTCTTCGGGCCGATAACCCAAGGAGGCACTGTTGCCAGCATCGTAGTTGACCTTGACCAACGGGTGGTCCAGCCGGTCGAGCAGCATCCGGAACGGCTGCGGCGCCAGGTCGGTTTCCAGGTGCAGCTCCACGCGATGGCGCTCGGCCTGCGGTAGTAACTGGCACAGGTTGGCCACCACCTGATCGCGTTCAGTCTCGTCGCGGATGCGTGAGGCGTCGACAAAGGGCAGCACCACGCGCCCCACGCCCAACTCCGGACAGATGCCCAGCAGCCACTGCAGGCGCTCGATCAAGTCGGCGTTTTCGGCCGGACTGCAACGTAGCAGCGGCCGATCCATGAAGTAATCGGCGCAGATCGACACCACGCTGATCCGGTGCCGCGCGAGCAGGTCACGCAATGCCTCGCGACCTGCCACCGTCTCCAGCGGATTGGCGCCCTCGCCGAACAGGTCGTAGATCCATTCGATGCCGCGCAGTCCGAGCTGCGCCGCACGCTCGATCTCCAGTTGCCAAACCTGGCGCGGAAAGGACTGGAAGCGGCCCTCCTGCGGCGGACTGAGGCGGCCCTGCATGGTGTACAGGCCAGCGTCGGCGTAGTGGCTCAGGTAATCGCTCATCATCAGTCGTCCACCAGCGGGATCAGCATGTTGGCGCGCAACTCCTCGCGTTCAAGGAAGGGAAAGAGATCCTCGAGCGGGCTGGACACCATGGCACCGTTCTCGCCGATCTTCGAGATGATGCGCGGGCCGATGGCCTGGTCAGGCTCGACCAGCACCTCACAAAGTACCGGCCCCTCCAGCGCCAGTACCTCGTCGATGACTTGGCGCAAGTCGCCATGGCCATCGACGCGGCGTGCCGGCAGGCCGAAGGCGGCCGCCAGGGCACCAATATCCGGCAGGGTCAGGCCGGAGTCCGGATCACAGCCGATGGTCTGCTTGAAATAGCCGCCCTGGGAAGCACGGATGGAGGCGTAGCCGTTGTTGTTCAGGATGAAGTACTTAATGGGCAGATGTAGACGCCGCACCACCTCCAGCTCCTGGATGTTCATCACGAAGCCGCCGTCACCGTCCACCGAGATGGTGCGCTGACCGCCGCTGCCCAGGCAGCCGCCGATGGAGGCCGGCAGTCCATAGCCCATTGACCCCAGCCCACCGGTCGCGACCGCGCGCTGGCCACGTTTGAGGCGCACCGACAACCAGAAGGTGTCCAGCGCGGCGCCGGAACTACCAGGAATGATCTGGTCTCCCTCGGCCATGGCCTCGGACAGGCTTTCGCTGAACACGTAGGTGTTCACGTAATCACTAGGCTGGCGGCATTCAGGAAGCACGACCGGGTAGGCGCCCTTCCAGGCCAGACAGCGCTCGCGCCAGCGCTGGCAATCCAGCGCCTGCGAACCGTTGGCGGTCAGGAGTTGCTGCATGAATACGCGCGCATCGCAGACGAAGCGCTCGTCGGGCATGTCGCCCAGTTTGGCGATTTCCGCCGGATCGATGTCTACCACCACTATTTCAGCCTGACGCGCGAAGTGACTGCGATTGAAGCCGGTGATGGAAAAATCCAGGCGGCAGCCGATGGCCAGTACCAAGTCGGCGTTCTGCACGCTGAAATTTGCGCCACGGTGCGCCACGGTGCCACACCTGCCGACATAGAGCGGGTGCTCGTATTCGAGCAGATCCGCGCCGATCCAGGTAGTCAGCGTCGGCAGCCCTAGCGTCTCGATCAGCTTGCGCATGACGGCCTCACCACCAGCGGCATGCACGCCATTACCCACCAGCAGCACGGGGCGCCGGGCTTGGCGCAGGCGTTGCACCAGCCGGTGCACGGCGGTTTCGTCCAGCGCGGGCGGCTGCTCATCGACTTCAGGCGTATAGCCGACCAATTGTTCAGGCGCTATTTCGGTGGCCTGCACATCCAGCGGCACATCGAGCCATACCGGTCCCTTACGCCCACTGAGCATCAGGTGTAACGCCTTCTCCAGCTCGTAGCGCACCCGCTGTGGATCGAGCAGGCACACCGCATACTTGGTCAAGGGCGTGACCACGCTGACGATATCCAGCTCTTGAGTGCCGAGCTGACGCAGCCCGCTATTGCCCTTAAGGTCGGCACGCTTGACTTGGCCGGAGACAAACAGCGCTGGGGTCGATTCGAACCAGGCGCCGGCTAAGCCGGTGATGGCGTTGGTCGCGCCGGGACCGGACGTCACCAGGCAGACACCGAACTTGCCCGAAGTCCGCGCGTAGCCCTCCGCAGCAATGGCGGCGCCTTGCTCGTGCAGCATGCTCACGGCGCTCAGGCGCGGCTGGCGAAAGAGCGCGTTGTTCAGGTGCATCGCCCCGCCGCCGGGCAGGAAGAACACATGCCCGACGCCCTGGTTGGCGATGAATTCGAAAATGTAGTCGGCGACACGCATGAACGGATTACTCGGAGAGGGACGGCTGAGGAAGACGGTCACCGGGCACGGCATAGAGCACCAGGTCCCAGCCTTCGGCCCCGTGGGGACAGAGCCGGTAGTGATAATGCGGGTAGTATCCGTGCAATTGCAGCAGCAGAGACCACAGGTGGTTCTGCAGGTGGTAGGCACTTACCGCAATCACCGGATGCCGCTCGACGATCAGGCGTTGGCCACCGGCCAGGCACTGGGGTTCGAATCCTTCGATGTCGATCTTGATGAAACTCGCCGGGGCGATTCGCTCGCAGAGAGCGTCTAGGGTGGTGATGCTCACTCGCTCACTGCCGCGACCGACACGGCTGGCCGCACCGCTGCTGTCCTCGATGAACACTTCGCCCGTGCTATCGCCCACTGCCAGCTGATAGGCAAACAGCTCGCCGCTGGCGCCCTCGCGCAACGTGACCAGGTTGCCCTGCAAATCGGCGAAGTTGGTCGGTGACGGCTCGAACGAATGGATCTGCCGGTAGCCACGACCACTCCGTAGATAGTCGGCCACGGAGTCGCCGTTGAAGGCACCGATGTCATAGAGCACCTCGTCGGCCTTTTCGGTACTGAACTGCCCATCGAAGTAGATGGCTCGTGTCGAGGCCGGTGGCAGCAGGTCGTGGTTGAGGGTGAGACGCCACTCGATGTGGTCGACGAACAACTGCCGCGACTGCGGATCATCGATCAACGCGAATGCCCGGCGGATGTCCGCAGCCTCGGCGACCACCCGCTCTGGCAGGTCCAGCGAGTAGTGCGGCAGGAAGTGCTGAGGATAGCGCCAGGCCAGGTGACCGAACAACGCAATACGCTCAAAACCCAGGACCTGCAAGGGCGCCAGGCGCTCGCTCATGCGGTCGCTAATGTGCGCGCTCCAGATGGTACAGATGATCGACGGCAGCGCGCCACGATACTGATCGGCCAGTTGCGCCGGGCTCATCACTGGCACCGAATCGATGGCAGTGCCCCAGGACGCGGGATTGTTGTCGATAAACGCACACGGCGAGTGGCCCATTTCCTTCAGCACCGCCAGTGTCTTACGCCCCAGGTGGCTGGCGCCAAATAGCACGAAAGGCTGCTCCAGGCTGCCGATCAATCGCTCCAGGGTATTGGTCTGGCGTTCGCGAATCGACTCCAGCGACTCGCTCAGCAAGGTGTCCAGCCGTTCGTTCAGGTCGCTCAAGGTCGAACTCCTCGTAATGATTGCAGGTACGCCAGCGCGGACCAAAAACCTGCGCCATGATCTTTGTGCCCCTGCCAGACCTCAGGGATGAAGCTGACCTGCGGGTGCTGGCAGATCTGCGCCCAGGTGGCCCGCCAGTCGATATCGCCGGTCCCCATCAGCACGCCTTCACCGTTGATGCCCTTGGCATCGGCCACGTGCAGGTGCGCCGAGTGCGGCAGCAACAGTGCCAGAGCCTGCTGGAAGTCGAGGCCGAAGTGGAAGCAGGTCATCTGCAGGTGTGATAGATCCAAGCACAGGCGTAGGCCATGGTCACGCGCCTGGGCAGCCAATTCATCGGGCATCATGAAGATGTTCTGGTGACGCTGGCCGCCGAAGTGCCAGGGGAACGGTGCCATGTTCTGCGGAATCAGCTCGGTACCGGCGAAATCCACGAGACGGCAGGCCTCGTGGAAGCGCTCATAGAGCTCCGGGCGCATGGCCAGCGGGCGCGGTTCGTCGGCGGAAAAGCCACCGATGTTGGCCACGATCAGGCGCGCATCGGTATCGGGGAAGAACTCGCCGATCTGCAGGGTAGCGTCCACCACCCGCTGCAGGTTGTCGATCGAACGCTGGCGATAGGCTGGATCGTCCGCTGCCAGATCCAGCAGCTCGCTGTTCTCGAACAGCTCCGGCGCATGCACCACCAGGCGCGAACAGGCGACCTCGGCAAGAAACGGCTGCGGCTGAAGGCTGAGATCGCGGTAGGACAGGTGGAACTCGAACAGATCCGGGCTGATCCGCCGGCGGTAATTGAGGAAGTCGTGATAGCGCACCGGCACGCCCCAGCGGATCGGCAGCTCGAACGCCAGGCGCTGTTCCTGGGCCTCCTCGCTCAGGTCGCTGTCGAAAAGGAAATCGCCCAGGGCGATGTCGCGCCCGGCCGGTTTGCCCAGCAGCTCCGGCAAACGGTACGGCGGTAGGCCCTGCCCAGGGCTGGCTATACGCAGCATCGAGGCATCCATGAGGGTGCCACGGGCGATGTCACGTGCGGCGATCACGCTCTTGCCAAGGTTCTCGCGGTTGAGCAATTCGCCCTGGCTGGCATGGCGCCCCGGGCCATGCCAGGGCAATGCCAGCTCCAGTTGACGGATGCCGTCGACCAGTTGGCGGAACTCGCCCGGCTCCAGGCTGGCCAGGTGATCCGGCCCTTCCATTCCCCGGTCCAGGGTGATGTGCCGCTCCACCAGCTTGGCGCCCAGTGCTACCGCGCCAAGGGTAATGGCGATGCCGCGCTCGTGGCCGGAATAGCCGATCAGGCCGTGCAGTTCCTGCAAGCGCCGCAGATAACCGAGCTGGATATCGGCCTCGGGCGCTGGGTAGGCGCTGTTGCAATGCAGCAGTGCGAACGGCGTACCGAGTGTCTTGAGCTGCCCGATGGCGCGCACAATCTCATGCTCGAAGGACATGCCGGTGGACAGGATCAGCGGCTTGCCCAGGCTCGCTGCCTTGGCGATCAGGTAGGGATTGCACAGATCCGCCGAGGCGATCTTAAGCGCTGCCACATCAAAGCTGGCCAGCACGTCGACACTGGGTTCATCCCAAGGCGTGCACAGATAGCTGACGCCCTTCTGCGCACAATAGGCGCGCAGCTCACGGTGCTGATCGAGGCTGAGTTCCACCTTGTCCAGCAGATCCTGAATGTACTCGACGCCCAGATCCTCGGCGCGTGAGCCATTGGCCTTGCGTCGATACAAGGCATCACGGTTGCGCAATTGGAACTTGACGCAATCGGCACCCGCCTCGATGGCCGCATCGACCAGTTGCCGTGCCAGCTCCAGCGAGCCGTTATGATTGTTGCCGACTTCGGCGATGACGTAGACGCGCTCGCCGCCAATCGGAAAGCCGTCGATGTGAAATGGGGTCATTGAATTTTCGTTCGCCATGAGGTCACGCCGCTCGATTCGAAGCGGAAGTTCTGGGTCTGACAGCCCAGCGCGCGCACGGCGTTGACTACGCGCTGACGATGCTGGGGCTGGACGTAGAACAGGAAAAAGCCGCCGCCGCCAGCGCCCAGCAGCTTGCCGCCACAGGCCCCGGCGGCCAGTGCGGCCGCATAGATGTCGTCGAGCCGGCCATCACTGATGGCCGAGGAGAAACGCTTCTTCAACTGCCAGGCTTCGTCCAGGCAGGTGCCGAACGCCTTGAGCTCGCCACGAATGAGGAAATGGTGCATGCGCCGGCACAGGGCGACGCTGGCGCTAAGCAGCTCGGTTTGTGACAGCTCGGCCTCGATCTCCTCACGCTGCAGTTCGTGCAGACGCCCGGAGTCATGGGAGATGCCGGTGTCGCACAGCACCAGACAGGACTCCAGCTCGTTACGGATGGCGTCTTCCAGGCGGATGGGATGGACGAGATTGCGCTGGTTCTCGAACTCGATCAGGTTGAAGCCACCGAAGGCAGAGGCGTACTGGTCCTGCCAGCCACCAGCGATACCGAAGCACAGACGTTCGGCCTGGAACGCCAGCTCGGCGATCTCGTAGGTATTCCAACGATCCTGACGCAGCTCGTTGAACACCGCGATGGTCGCGGTGGTGGCCGCCGACGAACCACCCAGGCCAGAACCCACGGGGAAGTCCGAACGCAGGTAGAGATCGAAGCCGTACTTGGGCTTGATCACCTCGACGATGGTGGCCAGCAGGCTTTTCTCCGGCACGGCCAGCAACTCGGCCAGGGAGCTGAAATGCTCCTCGCGGCCAAGATCCTCGGCGTAGATGCTGATGCGCCCATCGTCACGCGGGATCAGGGTGGCATGGGCATACAGGCCCACGGTGCAACTGAGCACCGCCGCCGAGTGGTCAATGAAGAAATAGGTGAGGTCCGCACCGCCACCACAGAAACTCATGCGCACCGGCGCACGGGCACGGGCCAGCACGGGCACTTCGGCGCTGGCGGCCATCTGCCGGGTGTACACCTCCATTAAGCGGCCTTGCTCGTCCAGGGCCGGGAGGGCGTTGTGCCCCAGGTCGAAAGCCTTGAGCAGATCCTCACGCGGCACGCCAACCTGCACCGAGCGAAATTCCTCGTTCATGCAGGCGGTCACTGGCTCGTCCGTTCTACCGCCCTGCAGCAGATGGCGGCGGACGTCACCGTTAGTCACCACCCCCAGCAGACGCATGCGCTCGTCCACCACGAAAGCGATTTGCAGGGCGCCGGCCTCGATGCATTCGACAGCGTCGAGGATGCTCTGCCGTTCGCGGATGCTGAGGGTGTGCACGAGCAGGCTCATGATCGAGGTTCCAGCCGGAAGTCATTGGCATAGCGGTCAAGCGACTCCGGCGTGCCGATATCGATGAAGCGGCCGCTGTACTCGATGACGCTCACGTTCTCGCGGGCGAGCAACTCAGGCAGCAATTCCTGCTCCATCGAGCACACACGCACGGTGGCGCTCGCGAAGGTTTCACAGGTGAAAGCGTAGACGCCCGCGTTGATAAGGCCCGGACCTTGGCGCCCCTTCTCCAGCAGCGCCTGCAACCGGCCAGTGGCATCAACCTGGAGGCTACCGTAGCGGCTACGCTCACCCACCAGCACACCCAGCAGCGCATTGCCCTGCCCCTGCAGCATCAGCCCATAGCCCTGGGCATCGAGAAAGGTATCGGCGTTGAGCACCAGATAGCGCCCCTGCGCCGGTTGCTCGCGCAATGCATTGAGCAAGGCGCCGCCCGTGCCCATCGGGCTGGCTTCGACCACCAGCATCAGGCGCAACCCGGCGTCCCGCGCCAGGTCCGCCAGTTGTTCGGCCACCTGCTCGGCCCGGTAGTGAGCGCAGAGCACTGCCTCGCTGACGCCGGCCCGCGCCAGCTGGCGCAGCACGCGCGCCAGAAAGGGTTTGCCATGCACCGGCACCATGGCCTTCTGCGCGTCCGTCACACTGCGCAGGCGCGTGCCGAAACCACCGCAGAGCACGTAGGCACGCATCAACGAGGCCTCTTCAGATAGGTTTCCAAGCTCTGCGCGGCGTGCTCCAGGTGAGCTTCGGACAGTCCCGGCCAGAGGCCGATCCAGAAGGTGTCGTTCATCACCTTGTCAGTCACTTTCAATTCGCCGGATACACGATAGGGCAGGCCCTGCATATAGGGCTGGCGGGTCAGGTTGCCGGCGAACAACAGGCGCGTACCGACCTGTCGTTGGTCCAATTGGCGCAGCAGGTCGAGCCGCTCGACGCCACAGCCATCACGCAGGGTCAGCGGAAAGCCGAACCAGGACGGATCGCTGCCGGGCGTAGCCCGGGGCAGGATCAACTGCTCGGCGCAGTCGGCCAGGCGCTCACTGAGCCAAGCGAAGTTGCGCTTGCGGGCAACGATGAAGGCCTCTAGGCGATCCATCTGCGCAAGGGCACAGGCCGCCTGCATGTCGGTTATCTTAAGGTTGTAGCCGAGGTGCGAGTAGGTGTACTTGTGGTCGTAGCCGGCCGGCAGATCACCCAGTTGCCAGGAGAAACGCTTGCTGCAGGTGTTGTCTTCGCCGGGCGGGCAATAGCAGTCGCGCCCCCAGTCGCGGAACGACTCGACGATCCGCTTGAGCAACGGCGAATCAGTGAACACCGCACCGCCTTCGCCCATGGTGATGTGGTGTGCGGGATAAAAACTGAGGGTGCCAAGGTCACCGAAAGCGCCGACCTGGCGGCCTTCGAACGTGGCACCCAAGGCATCGCAGCAGTCTTCGATCAGCCACAGGCCATGACGGTCGCACAGTTCTCGCACGACCTTGAGATTGAACGGGTTACCCAGGGTATGGGCCAACATGATGGCCTTGGTGCGCGGGCCGATGGCGGCCTCGATCAAGTTCGGGTCGATATTGTAGGTACCCAGCTCGACATCGACGAATACCGGCACGGCGCCGAATTGCAGGATAGGGTTGACCGTGGTTGGGAAGCCCGCGGCAACGCCGATCACTTCGTCGCCCTTGCGAATCGCTCGTTCGCCCAGGCGTGGCGAAGTCAGGGCGGAAAACGCCAGCAGGTTGGCCGAGGAGCCGGAATTGGTGGTGAGCACGCAACGCCGCCCAAGGTACTGGCGCAGGCGCGCTTCAAAGGCCTGGTTGAAGCGTCCAGTAGTCAGCCAGCCGTCGAGTACCGCTTCGGTCATCGCCTGCAGCTCACCTGCGCCGATGACTTTGCCCGATGGTGGTACTGGGCTCTGACCGGCGACAAAGGGCCGGGGAGCCAACTGCAACTCGGCGTAACGGCCGACCAGCTCGGCGATCTGTTGCCGCAATAGCGCTGCTTGATCGCTCATCGCGCCGCTTCCTGATAGGCCGCGATCTGTGCGCGGGTAAAGGCTTGCATGTCTTCGCCGGCCTGCCAGGCACAATGCCAGTTCAGGGTCCGTTCAAGGGCCTGCTGCAGACTCCAGCGTGGGCGCCAAGCCAGCCTGGCGTGGGCCATGCTGGAGTCCAGCGCCAGCAGACCGGCCTCGTGGGGCTGGGCGACGCCCTCGATCTGCCAGCGCGCCTCGCCGGGCCAGAGTCGGGCCAGTCGCTCGACCAGTTCTCCGACGCTAACCAAGCCATCGGCAGCGGGGCCGAAATTCCAGGCCGTTGCCACAGCGTCGCCCTGCTCCACCAGCGCCTGCGCCAGGCACAGGTAGCCAGAGAGCGGTTCCAGCACGTGTTGCCAGGGGCGCACGGCTTGGGGATAGCGCAACACCAGCGACTCCCCTGCCTGCCAGGCGCGCAGGATATCAGGCAGCAACCGGTCGGCCGAGCAGTCGCCACCACCGAGCACGTTTCCTGCTCGCGCCGTGGCTAAGGCGATGCCGGCCTCCCGCAGGTAGGACCTCCGCCAGGAGGCGCAGAGCAGTTCTACACAAGCCTTGCTGCTGCTGTAGGGATCGCCACCACCGAGTGCGTCCTGCTCGCGATAGGGCCACGGCCATTCGCGATTCTCATAGCACTTATCGCTGGTCACCACCACGACCGAGCGCACCGCGTCGCACCGGCGCACGGCCTCGAGCAGGTTCAGCGTGCCCATCACGTTGGTCGCATAGGTATCGGCCGGCGTACGATAGGATTCGCGCACCAGCGGCTGGGCCGCCAGGTGCAGGACGATCTCCGGGCGAAAGGCCGCGACGGCCTCGCTCAGGCGCCGGGCGTCGCGGATATCGGCCAGGGTCCCGGGCAGCACGTCCTGTAGTCCGGCGACTCGCCACAGCGCCGGATCGCCGCTGGCAGGCAAGGCATAGCCCTCGACCTGCGCGCCCATCCCCAGCAGCCACAATCCCAGCCAGCCGCCCTTGAAGCCCGTGTGTCCCGTGAGGAAGACGCGACGCCCGACCCAGAAACGCGGGTTCACGACCACATCCGCCACTGCGCCTGGCCACTTTGCCAGCGCTCCTCGAGCAGCACCCGGTCACGCAGGGTGTCCATCGGCTGCCAGAAACCGTGGTGCAGGTGACTCATCAACTGGCCTTGCGCGGCCAGATGGCGCATGGGCTCATACTCCCAGGTGCTGGCATCGCCGTCGATATAGTCGAACACACCGGGTTGCAGGACGAAGAAGCCGCCATTAATCCAGCCACCATCGCCCAAGGGTTTTTCCTGGAAGCCCTGAACCCTATCGCCTTGGACGTCCAGCGCGCCGTAGCGGCCGGGGGGCTGCACCGCGGTGACCGTAGCCAGCTTGCCATGGCCGAGGTGAAAATCGATCAGTTTCGCTATGTCGACATCGGCCACGCCATCGCCGTAGGTTAGGCAAAAGGTCTCATCGCCGGTGTAGTCGCGCACTCGCTTAAGTCGCCCGCCGGTGGCGGTATGCTCGCCAGTGTCCACCAGGGTCACGCGCCACGGCTCGGCATGCCGGTTGTGGATGTGCATGCGATTTTCCGCCATGTCGAAGGTCACATCGGACATGTGCAGAAAATAGTTGGCGAAGTATTCCTTGATCACGTAGCCCTTGTAACCCAGACAGATCACGAAATCATTTATGCCGAAATGGGAATAAATTTTCATGATGTGCCAGATAATCGGCTTGCCGCCTATCTCGATCATGGGCTTAGGGCGCAGGTGGGATTCTTCGCTGATTCTGCTCCCTAACCCACCCGCGAGTATCACAGCTTTCAATGACAGCCCCCTTTTAGTTCTAACGCAATCTTTTGCCAAAGGCCGCGACGATAGCTAATACCTGGCGATAAATATAGGACGCCCAACGAAACCCCGAGACATCTGAACACTTTAAAGATACTTGAACAGGCTCAGCTGGGCGATCTTCACGAAGCTCTGCTGCGACGCCTGCAGCACGGTGTTCTGCAGGGCGTAGCGCGACAGGGCTTCAGGATAGTCGAGATCCTCGAGGTCGGACTGCACTGACTTGTTCACCAGAGTGACGTTGGCGATGAAGTCGCTGGTGGAGTCGATCACGTTGAGGCGCGCGCCGACCTTGCCGCGGACGCCGTCTACCTGGGTGAAAGCAGTGTCCAGATTGCTAATGGCCACGGCGGCGCTGTCGCGGATCTGGTAGACGCCCTCGGTGCTGCTGTCGCCGTTCTCCAGGGCCTTGCGCAGGTCGGAAACGACGTTGAGCAGGCTACGCTTCTCGTTGGCGGTATCCCGGGTGATCTTGAATTCATCCCCAGTGGCTGG
>Ga0157359_1000168_pt1 | contig 21003 bp, 21 predicted proteins | sample AttcapACBM3_FD_111482 | JGI IMG/M metagenome (GOLD analysis project Ga0157359, IMG submission 111482) | Fungus gardens microbial communities from leaf cutter ant in Botucatu, State of São Paulo, Brazil - Atta capiguara ACBM3 | ecosystem: Host-associated > Fungi > Mycelium > Unclassified ...
AAAAGGCCGATGCATGTAAGGAATGTGGATGGGTCATTGAATAAGGAAGAGCTTATAGAACATATGGTAGAAGTAAACATATACTATCAGGATCATAGAGAGAGGACAAAGATTGATGTAATAAGGGGACAGAAGTGGACAGTAATTTTGGGGATGCCATGGTTAGCATGCCACAATCTATAAATAGATTGGAGAACAGGAAAAGTAAAAATGACAAGGTATCTAGAAGAGTGTGGAAAGCAGTGGAGACCAGTGCAAGGGAAGTTGGGTTGGGAGAAACAGAAGGAGGAAGAAGACGAGAAGAAAAGAAAAAAAGGAAGAAGCAGAAGAAAGGAAAGATGGTAGAAGTAAAGAGGATAGCCAAGAAGTGGGAAATCTGGGATAAAGAAGAGGAGGCAGTAGAATCAGAGGCAGAAGCCAGAAAGTTGGTATTAGAAAAGTTCCATCCATGGATAAAAGTATTCAGGAAGAAACAATCAGAGAGAATACCAACAAGGAAGGTGTAGAACTATATGATAGAGATAAAAGAAGGATTTGTGCTGTGAAAGGGAAAAGTATACCTGTTGTCAAGAGAGGAAAGAGAGGAGGTTAGAGAGTTTATAAAAGAACAACTGAGGAAGGGGTATATTTGGCCATCCAAGTCACCACAGATGGCACTAGTATTCTTTGTAGGGAAGAAAGACAGGAAGAAGTGGATGGTACAAGATTACCAGTATCTAAACGAATGGACAATAAAAAATAACTACCCACTTTCTCTGATATCAGACATCCTGGAGAATATCGGAACAAAGAAGGTCTTCACAAAAATGGACCTTATGTGGAAATACAACAATGTACGGATAAAAGAGGGAGACGAGTGGAAAGCAGTGTTCACCATACTAGAAGGGTCCTTTAAACTAACAGTGATATTTTTCAGGTTAACCAACTCGCCAGCCACATTTCAAGCAATGATGAATGAGTTGTTAAGAGACCTAATCAATACAGGGAAGGTGGCAGTGTTCATTGACAACATGATAGTGGGAACAGAAATAAAGGAGGGACATGATGAGTTGGTAGCAGAAGTAATAAAAAGACTGGAAGCAAACAATCTGTATGTGAAACTGGAGAAGTGTAAATGGAAGGTGAGGGAGGTGAGATTTTTAGGAGTAGTAATAGGCCTGGAAGGAATTAAGATGGAGAAAGAGAAAGTGAGAGGGGTACTGGAGTGGCCGACACCTAGGTGTGTCAAAGATGTTCAGAAGTTCCTAGGATTGGCAAATTACTATCGCTGATTCATACAGTGCTTTGCATCAATAGCAAGACTGTTATATGACATGGTAAAGAAAGATAGGAAGTGGGAGTGGACAGAAAGGCAGAAGAAAGCATTTAAGAAGTTAAAAAAGAGGTTTATATGGGAATCAATGTTAGCCACACCAGATCTAAATAAGAAGATGAGAATAGAAGTGGATATGTCAGACTATGTGACAGGAGGAGTATTGTCCATGGAGAGGGAAGATGGGTTATGGAGACTGGTGGCATTCCTCTCAAAGTTCTTGAATGAAACCGAGAGGAATTATGAGATACATGATAAAGAGATGTTGGCAATAATAAGGGAGTTGGAAAACTAGAGACATCTATTAGAAGGCGCATGTTTCAAGTTTGAGATCTGGACAGATCACAAGAATTTGGAATACTTCATGAAGGTGCAGAAGCTGAATTGGAGACAAGCTTGATGGGCTTTATATTTGTCAAGATTCAACTTCACACTGAAGCATGTACCAGGAACAAAAATGGGAAAAGCAGATGGGTTGAGTAGGAGACTAGACTGGAAAGTAGGCATAGATAGAGACAACGAGGACCAAGTAGTTATAAAAGACAATTGGATGCATAATTTACAAGAAGTAGTAATAGAAGAACTAAAAGTAGAAATATTAGAAAAAATAAAAAAGACTAGGAGTAGAGATGAAGATGTAGTTAGGGTAGTGGAGGAGATGAAGAAGGCAAAAGTAAAGAAGGTACAAGGAAGTGAGTGGAAGATTGAAGGAGAGTTAGTGTTGAAGGAAGGAAAGGTATATATACCAAATGATGAGAAGTTGAGAGTGGAAATAATCCAGTGGCATCATGATGTGCCAGCAGCAGAACATGGAGAACAATGGAAGACAGTGGAATTGGTTACCAGAAACTATTGGTAGCCAGGAGTAACAAAAGATATAGGGAGATATATGGAAGAATGTGATTTGTGTCAGTGAATGAAAAACAGGACAGAGGAAGTAGCAGGGAAGCTAAAGTTAGGAGAAGTTCCAGAAAAGCCATGGACACACATATCAGTAGACTTCATTACCAAATTACCGGTTGTAGCAGGGAAGGATGTGATCTTGGTAGTTTGTGATAGGCTATCAAAGATAATGCACTTTGTAGCAACTATGGAAGGAATGGTGGCAGAAGAGTTAGCAAGACTCTTCAGAGATAACATGTAGAGGTTACATGGATCACCAGAAAGTATGGTATCAGACAGGGGGCCACAGTTTGCTGCGAGGTTGACTAAGGAGTTGAATAGGATGTTAGGCATTAAAACAAAATTATCGATGGCATTTCACCCTCAAATAGATGGGTGAACAGAATGCATGAACTAGGAGTTAGAACAGTACTTCCGGTTCTTTGTAGACTACAGACAAAAGGATTGGCATCAGCAAAGTTTGCAGTAAATAATAAAGTCCATTCAACAACAAAGATATCCTCATTCATGGCAAACTATGGTAGAGAATTGAGAATAAGAGGAGACATTAGAAGGAAGGGAAAGGTAGAGAAAGCAACAAAATTCATAGAGAAATTAAAAAGGGTGCAAGAAGAAGTAAGGACAGCATTGAAGAGAACACAGGAAGAAATGAAGAGGTATATAGACCAAAACAGAAAGGAGATGGAGGAATGGAAAAAGGAAGACAGGGTAATGCTAAGTACAAAAGACTTAGTATTTAAAGAGAGACCAGTGTACAAATTGGTAGAAAGGTATGTAGGGCTATATGAAGTGGAAGAAGTAATATTGTCGAATACGGTAAAGCTACAACTATCAAGCTCAATAAGGATTCATCCAGTAGTCAATGTAAGCTGGGTAGTGCAATATAGGGAGCAGGTAAAAGAACAGAAAAAAGAAGAAGAAAAACCAGTGAAAGTTGAAGGAGTGGAGAAATGGGAGGTGAAAAGAATTTTGAAGAAAAGAGAGGACCTGAAAAATACAAAAGAGTTGGTGGAGGACTTTGAGAGAAAAATTAGCACAAAAATAAGAAAGTAGGAGGAAGTAAATCAGAAACAAAAAGAGAGGTCAGATTAAAGAACAAAAGAGTTCAAAAAGATGGAATTACCAGGGAGGTATACAGCAAAAATACTGTATGGGTGGAATGATGGAAAATTCAAGGTGGAATACCTGAGGAAGTTAGAAAGAAATTGGTGAAGATGGAAGTCAGTTTCTCCAGAGGAGAAACCTTGAAGAGGGGATAATATCAGAGTTGCAAGAAGAGGACTTAGTTTTTTTCTTATTTTCTTCCTATTTTCTATTTTTAGCACCTAGAGTTAGAGTTAGTGATGACATAGATTACACAGCATAGAGAAGATTCTAGAAGGATGATGTCATACTATGTGTAAATCTCATAGCTAACATATGGTTGTTTAGGGTAGGCTAGAAATAGCTAGCATGGACCATGAAGATTCAGTATATAAAGGTAGACTATTCTGTACAGAGCTCTTCATTGAGTTCTCTTGTGTAAACTCTATACAAGGTTCTTCTTCTGTCCAGTACTAAGGGCTTAAGTTATAACACCTTATCAATTTCATTACAAACTGTGTATTATAAGATGAGAAAGTGTGAACAGACTTAAGATTATATAAGATAAGATATAGGACAGTAGTATTATTATTAGTCTATGACAAGAGAGAAGGCATGTAACTAGGAAGTCACATGACATTACATCATAGAGCCTAGAATAGTCTAAAGTGGTCTGGAAGGACTTAGGGTCTAAAAGGATTGGGAAGAGTCTAGAGAAGGAGTGATGTCAAGGAATGTGTTAGGGACATGGTTCCTCATGGTGTATACATGGTACATGTATGGACAATAGAGATTAAGAGTAGGGTTGAGAGTATGATGTCAGGGCACATGTATATGGCATGCTAGCCTTGAGGTAGATGTATGGTGGATGAGTAATGGACATAAGAACAGGACATGGACATTAGGGTAGGCATAGAGAAGTTGTAGCATAGACCAAGGACACTTATATAAATAGTTGGTAGAATACTATTGTGGTTCCCTATCGAGTTCTCTTGTGAATATACAACTTGTGTTCCCTACTAGATATTCCTCCTGTGAGATTTACCACTTGTGCTGCTATTGGACTTTGTATCTAGTGGTTGCCACAACACTGTGGTCCATGATCATTAATTACACTCTCTAGTAAACTATATAAATTCCATATGTTATCTTTGAATAATCTTGTTAGCCCTTCTGCTAATATCTCCTCTGTTGTTGCCACAAAGTATGCTATTTTTGACAACTGATCACATACTACCAATATTGCATCTTTTCCTACTACTAACAGTAACTTAGTAATAAAATTTACCATCAAATACATCCATAACTTCTCTAGTACTTCATTTATCATCAACTTCCCTACTGATGCTTCTATTTTATTTTTCATCCTCTGACACAAGTCACACTCTTCCATATATTTCCCTACATTCCTCATTACTCCTAGCCATTAGTAATTTCTTGTTACTAACTCCATAGTCTTTTACCTTTCTCTATGTTTAGCTACCAGTATATCATAGTGTAACTAAATAACTTTTAATCTTAATTTCTTATCTTTCAGTACATATACATTCTCTTCTTTCAACACTAAGTCTTCTTCAATTTCCCACTCATCACCTCTCAATGCTCTTACTTCTGCTTTCTTCATTTCTTCTACTACTCTTATTATATCTTCATCTTCTTTCTTTACTAATACTACCTCTGATTCTTCTACTACTACTTCTATCATTCCTTTAATCCACTTTTCTTTTACTAACTTCTGATTTTCATTATCATTCTCAATTCTATCTTTAGATCTATCTCCTACTCAATCCATCTGCTTTTTCTATCCTGACTTCTAATACATGCTTCAAAGTGAAATCAAATCTAGACAAGTATCAAGTTCATCTAGCCTATTTGTTGTGAACTTAAGACCTTAGAGTTGGTCAAAAGAAAGAACCTTGTATAGGGTTTACATAAGAGAACTCAATAGAGAACTCTATACAAGATTGTCTATTTTATATACTAATACCTAATAGTCTGTACAAGCTACTTCTAGCCTACCCTAAATGACCATGTGTATGCCATAAGGTCAACATGTGTTGTACATGTTGTATGATGTCATCCTTCCTCATTCTTCCAGAATCTTTTACCACCTTTCTTACATCTCATAACTTGTAACTATGTTATCTGATATGATCTGCTGTATAACAGCATGATCTTGTCACTCTAACCCTAACCCTATGTTCTAAAAATGGAAAAATATAAAATAAATCAAAATCAAAATCAAAATCAAAAAGAAAACTCAAATAAACAAAGTCTACTGCTTTCATCTTTGACACTATTCCTGATTCAACTTTTATGTCTTCATGAAGTATTCCAAATTTTTATGGTCTGTCTAGACCTCAAACTTGAACTTAGCATCTTCTAACAAATGTCTAAGCTTCCAATCCTCTGATTACTGCTAACATTTCCTTATTATAAATTTTGTAATTATGTTCTGTTTCATTTAATGATTTAGAAAGGTAAGCCACTGGTTTCCATCTCCCATCTTCACACTCCATAGACAATACCCTCCTGTTACATAATCTGACACATTTACCTTCATTCTTATCTCAAGCCACTAAGATTGGTCCTGTTGTAAACCTCTTCTTCAATACCTTAAATGTCTTCTCATATCTTATTTCCTATTTCCATTCTATTCTCTTTTCATCAACTTATAAAATAGCCTTACTATCTTTGTAGAATCTTTTACAAATCTTCTATAATAATTTGCCAGCTCCAAGAATTTCTGTATTTCTGTATGTCCATAACCAACTTAGGTATTAGTCAATCCAACACTACTTTTGTATTTTCTTTCTCTACTTTTATTCCATCTAGTTTTATTACTGCCTCTAAAAAGTCCACTTCTCTAGTTTTATATACAAATCATTTTCTTCTCTTCTCCTCAATATTTTTTCTACTAATTCATCATGGTTCTCCTCACTTTCTATTACTATCATTAAACCAAAAAACATGACTGTAGGTTCAAACAATCTTTCTAGTGTTGTAAAAACCACTTTCTATTTGTCTCCCTTCTTTATTCTTACATTATTATATCCTTATCTCAGGTCCAACTTTGTAAACACTTTCTTGGTTCCAATATTTTTGATAATGTCTGAAATAAGTGGTAATAAATAATTATTCTTGATTGTCTACTCATTAAGATATTGATAATCTTGTACCATCCTTTTCTTTCCATTCTTCTTTCCTACAAAGAACACTGATACTGTTTATAGTAACTTTGATAGTTGAATATATCTTTTCCTCACCTGCTCCTAAATAAACTCTCTTACTTCCTCTTTCTCTTCTCTGGACAAGGGATAGATTTTTCCTTTTCTAGGTATAAATCTCACCTTCAACTCTATAGTATGATCATCTATCTTTCTTGTTAGCATTCTCTCACTGGCTTTCTTCCTAAAGATCTTAATTCACTTATAGAATCTCTCTGGTACCAATTTCTTTGCTTTTTCTTCTGATTTTTCTGCTTTTTCTTTCCCTCTTTCTTCTGTTCCTATTCTTTTTTTATTTTCTCTTTCTTTTGTTTTTACCATCCCAATTTTTCTTGCTTTGACCTCCACTGCTTCCTATATTCATCTATATATCTCATTATCTTTACTTCTCCAGTCTTCTAATCAATCTTAGGATTATGGCATGCTAACCATGGCATTTCCAAGATTATATTCTACTTTTGTCTAACAATCACATTAATCTTCATCCTTTCCCTATGCTCTTGATAATAAATATTGACTTTCACAGGATGTTCTCTTCACATTTCTCATATAAATAGGTCTTTCAATTTCCTTTAACTTGAACCTTTGCTTTCTTGCAAACTCAGAGCTCTTTACTAAACTCATTACTCTACTATTCAATAACACTTCTACTATAATCCCTTCCTGTATATCTATCCTTTCCAAGCCAATATTTACTGTTACCTCTCTCAACAGTTCTCCTTCTACTATTTTTCTCATATTTACTGATTCCATTTTCTCTTTTTTCCTTTTTCAATTTTTTCTCTTTTAAAATTGTTTTCCTGTCTTTCTTAGGTTCCTCTCAATCTAAAATACCAGCTTGCATTACATAATTATCTAGTATATGGAACTTGTTATAAGAGCCTAGTTAAGAACTACTTGACTCTTCTTTTCTTTTAAATTATCCCTAATGTTCAAATTATTCCCATATTCAATCCTTCTCTCTTGGCCTACTACACTCTGATTTCTACAATTCTTTGCTATATGGCCAAATCCTTCACAACTATAGCAATTTCTTTCCTTGTCTACATTGATTACATAAAGATCTCTTCTTATTCTTTCTTCTCTCTCTTCCTGTTTTTGCAAGAGATTTCTGACTACTATTGTATTTGTTCTTTCTACCTCTTTTATTGGGGCTGGTATTGCTGACATCTGCTGCACCTCTTGTCTCTTAGGCCATATCTGAGGTAGAGGCATTCATCATCTGAATTCTCTCTAATTGTTCCCTATACCTATCTGTTACTACCTTGATTTTCACTTTTCTTTCTTTCTCTTAATTTTTCTTCTTCCCTTCAACTCTCTCCAGTACCTATTTAAATTAGTGGCACATTTGTACCACTGCTCAATACTAGTAAAAGGTCTTTCTACCTCTATCAACTTCCTCCTGACCATTTTGTTCATCTCTCTCTTGAATTTTTCCACTAATGCTCTTTCTTCATATTTGCTTTTTCTTGCTACCCTTCTTAACTCTTGAACAAATTCTTCTATTTTTTTGAGTTCAACTACTTTGACTAACTCTTCATCTTCTTTACCAAACTCCTTTTTTAGCTCTAACAAAAATTTCCTGGCTAATCTAAATTCTACTTCTTCTGATTCCAAATTCTCTAATAAATTTTCCTTTCAAATATTGGCTAATCCTCCCTATACATATAATAATCTTTACTAGTTTCTCTATTGAATACTGGTGGCTTAGCTATCTTTATGTGAAATCCTATGTTAAATTCTTTTGTTGTTGCTCTTTCTACTCCTTCTGCTAACAATACTTGGATCTATATCTATATTGCTGCTAACTGCTTCTGTTGTTGTCTAATTATTTGTTATAAGTTATGTTGACTCATATTATTGTATAAGAGGAGAGAATTGATTGGTGAGGGAGAAAGTGGTGGTGGTATAGGAGGTGAAGATATATAAAGTGGTAAGAAAGAAAAGCCAGTGCTAGCCTCATTCTCAGATTCATATTCTAAACTTGAAACAATCTCTGTAAGTACTAGTAGATCTTTTTCTTATCCTATCTTGTACTATCTATTGATTACTTAAGCTACTAACTACTATCTTAGAGAAAATATAAACAATTTTAGTCTAAGAAGACTATTCTACTCTAGACAAGATCTTAAGGATGCCTACCATTCTCCTATATATACTGGTCATAAGAAGACTAATAGTATAGAGCTGATAAGTAAAAAAAGTATTGAACATATCCACACAAGATAATACATCTGCAAAGCACTAGTGAGGTTTAATGTAATATAAATAGTCAAGCTTCTCCTGCCTGACTAAGTTATATTCTTATGCCTAGGGCCTAGTAACTCTTCTTAACTAAAGACAGTATTGCCTTCAGTCAAGAATAATAAGAGAGTAAGAAAGAATAAGAGAGAGCTCTGTGTTAAGCAGTCTCAGAAAAAGATATTAAGTTCTAATGTTATAACTTAAGTCTTTGAGTAAAGATAAAAAACAACTTTTGTATTAAGTAATATAAAAAAATCTGATAGAGTTCTAAGAATAAAATAGTCTATCTTATATACCACAGACTATAGTCTGTGCACACACTATAACTAACCTACTCTAAAGCACATGTACTTTCTATAAGGCCAACATATTGTTATACTATATGATATTATCTGTCCTAGAACCTTTTATATTCTTTTCTATATTATATAATTGTATAACAGTGACAGTAATATATGTAATAACCATGTGATAGACATTACAACTCCATCACACTTTGTGATATATATGATAATCACCCATTACATTATACTTTTATCTAAGTCTAAAAATAAAGAAAAGTAAAATTCTGATATCTAATCCATCTAACTCTATCATAGATAATACTTATCTGGTATTTGATCTGCTCAAAACATTTGTGAAAGAGAATATCTTTCTTCTAGTCTATTTATACTCTTTTGATATAGATCTATCTGGTTTCATTTCATGTTCAATTATTCTATAATTAATTATACAACTTCCTCATAATCTTTATGAAATTTGAGACTTTATTCTAAGATATATCCAGAGCAGTTATGTATTTTCTCTGATCCTTAAATATAGTCTTAATTACTAAGTACTAGTATTTAAGATGCATGAGTATTCTTTAGTTTCTCATCTTGAAAATCAACTAGTATAATATACTGTTCTGAATGTTCACACTTAGAACAAAGAAAAAAGTAGAAAAAAATCTTGATAAAAGAGACTTAATTAATAGAAGAAAGATAGGAAAAAAACAAGTCTACTGTCTTCAAGTTTGATAGTTCATAACAACAGTAGATAAAATATGACTATGTTAGTATATAAGACTGCACTTGACTAGATTTAATAGCAAAAAGTAATAATATTTTCTTGATGAACTCTATAGAGTTAGTAGTAGTATTTAGAATTTTCAGACTAGGAAAAGCTAAAAACTCTATAGGATTTACTATTATAAAGAAACCTAACTTTTTATCAACACTAAATCCTATAAACATTTCTATAGACTTTCTAGCCTCACTCTATTGCCAGAAAATACTATTAGATCTACAAACTCTTCTGATTTTAGCTATCAAACCTTATATTAGGATACTGCTACTCTAGAAAATCTCTAATATGAGTGGACCTTACTTATTAAGCTAAGTAAGTGTCCCAAAAGCTAGGTTGATATTTAAATAAGAGTAGATCTACTCATACAAGCTCTTATATATACTATAGAAGGTAGTTTGTTACATGGTACAATACTTACAATACAGACTATTAAATATGATTATTCAATAAGATCTAAGTACAATAATTAAAAAAGAGAAAAGGGATAAATAGACATGCAGCAATAGATTAAGAGATATAGATAAGATTATCATTGATAATAGAGTTACTCTTATCCAACTTAGTCTTCTATAGTAGAATCACTTCTTTCTACTTAGTCTTTTATAGTGGAGTTCTCTTATAGTATTATCTAAGTATTATCTTAGAATGAACTTTTGGAGTTCCCCTTACATTTAAAATTATTGCTAGTCACTTTCTATCAACATTAAGTATGGAATCAGTCTAAATAAAAGCAAGAAAGAGAAAGAGAGTAAAAAGAGTAGGCTAGTAATATTTATAGAAGTTAGTTTTAGAGAAGAGATAGTAATAGTAGTATAGATACCTTTCTCTACCTTATGTTAATTAGTTTTATTGTTTTTACTTTATTATTAATGAATTGTCCTTGTTGTTCTGAATTGAAAATAAAAATAAGTAAGAAAAACTAATTAGAATTATTATAAGAGAGAGAAAATGATATGAGAAATAGGAATAAAAAAAACAAGGAAAAATTTTGTTAAAAGTGTATAAAGACCAGGATTTGGACTTTGTAGTAAAATAATCAAGATAGAGGAAGAAGTTCAAGCTTAACAGAGTAAGCACTGTGAAAATCAGTGACTAAGTTTATAACATGAGTCAGTTCAGTAACAAAGAGCTACTTATATTTAGAAGTCTATAATCTATAAGATTTAATAATTAGATTTCCCATTCATAATGACTAGTATTAGAATAGATTGGGCTTTCTTAGAGAATATGTTGAAAGTGGCTGGTTTAAGTATAGAGATATAAAAGACCAGATGTATAAAGTATATAGACTCTGAAAGGTGAAGAGTGAATAACAAAGTGCTAGGTTAAGTAAAGAATTGAGCTTTCACAAAGATCTTGTTACCTACTTTGAAATCAAGAGCTAGAGATTGCTATGTATTAGCAGACTTCTAGTATTACTATTAGACTAGATTCCAGAACTTTGTAATTTACCAAGATTAACAACAAAGTTGCAGACTTGGAAAAAAGTGATATCACATTTAGAGTACACTAAAATACTAAGATGATAACCCTTATTAGCAAAGAATGGAAAAACTTCAGTAGTAGTACTAAAAGTATTATTATAAGAAAACTCTTCAAGAAACAGGAGTTTAGACTAGTTGTTTTACTAATAGTTACAATTTATAGAGATATTGTTCTAGAGTTTGGTTTATGTGTTCTGTTTGTCCACTATCTTCAGAGTGATTATCAAACTTCAAGAAGATGAACTTGGTTTTATTTTATTTATTTTTATTTTTACTTTTCATCTTTTTTTAGATTTAGTTAAGAAGTAGTAATATAACATTACATGTGACTGTCACAACTGTCACATTCTGTTCACATATATCTCAGTCATAATTATAATGCTATATAATATAGAGAAGAATATGGAAAGATAATGGTATAGTTAGCAGCAATCAGAGTAGAAAGAAAAAAAGATAAAAAAGAGATAGCTCTAAGGCTCAGAACTGGATACCAAGTAAAGGTAGCAAAACCACATTTTTTTAGTGGAGAAATAAGTTAAGTAGTAGGTTTTGTAATAATATGTAGATTGTATATATGAATAAAGATAAGAGATGTGAAAGTAGAGAAGCAGGTTCAGTGAATTATATATATACAGAGTAAATCAGCAGATATTTGGAAAGAGAGTTTGGTAGAGACAATGATGAATTGACAAAAGTAGCTAAGCTCAAAAAAGTAGAACAAAAATCAAGAATAATAGAGAAATTTGTACAAGAGTTTAGGAGAGTAGTAAAAAGAAGTAGATATAAAGGTTGGGCATTAGTGGAGGATTTGAAAAGAGGAATAAATATAGTAATTTAAATATAATTAATAGAAGCAAAAAGACTTTCCAGAAGTATTAAACAATGGTATGAAAGAGCTACTAATTTGAATTAGCATTAGAGAGGGATTTAGACTATATCTAGCTCCATCCCAGGTTTTGCTAAAAAGGTAAGAGATATAACAAGTACTAGTAGAGCCTGCTCAAATAGGGAGAGTTAAGAGAACAAATATAATCATAGTAAGTCCAGTGTAACAGCAATATATAGGGTTTATACCAAGATGCAATCCAGCTACTATGAACATAGAATTGTTATAACTGCAAAAAAATTGGTTATATTGTAAGATATTGTAGGAATCAGAAAACAATTGGACAAGAAAGGTAGATAAGTTATTAGAACAATGACAAACATTTAAAAAAGGAAGAAAGTTTAGTAGTCCTCAACTAGACTCTAGTTAAAATAAATTTTTTATACTCAGTAAAGTGATAGACAATATATTATCTAATAGTAATTCAAATAGGGATCTCTTAAAAGAAGTAACAGTAAAGATTGGGCTGGAAAGGATTGATATATAAGAGGGAATAACAATAGAAGTGCTTTTAGATAGAGCTTAGAGCTTCAGGTTTGGTAATAAGTTCAGAGTTTGCAAAAAAAGCAGAGATTTAAGTTGAAAAAAACTATATATGTAAAAAATATAGATAGTATATTTAATAAGGAGGGGCCAATAGAAAATACTATGAAAGTAAATATTTTATAAATAACATAAAGAAAGAATAAAGATTGATATGATAAAAGAGTAGAAGTGAAACATAATTTTGGATATGCTATAGCTTGTTCACTATAACTCTGAGATTAACTAGAAAATGGAAAAGATAAAGTCAACAAGATGTCTAGAGAAATCTAAAAAGTAGTGAAGACCAAAACAAGAAAAATCAGAGTGGCAAAAATAGAAGATGAAGAAAGCAAAGAAAAAAGTAGGAAAGAAGTGAGAGAACAAGAAGCAAAAAAAGAAGAAGAAACAAAAAAGGAAATAATAGTAGAAATCAAAAAAAAAAATAGCAAAAGAATAAGAGATCTGAGATAAAGAGGAAGAAGTAGCAAAATCTAAAGAAGAGGCTAAAAAATTAGGATCTCAAATGTTCTACAAGTAGATCTGTATCTTTGGAAAAAACAAGAAGAAGTATATTAAACTCTTAAAGTTACTTCAAATAGCACTAGTACTATTTGTATGAAAAAAGAATAGTAAGAAGAAAATGGTTTAGAATTATAGGTACTTAAATGAATAAACTATGAAAAATAATTATCTTTTACCTTTAACAATGTACTGGTAGAAATAGAGAAAGAAGAAGAACACAACAAAGTAGTAGAAGAAGCAGTGAAAAGATTGGCAAAGAATGACTTGTACAAAAAACTAGAAAAATACAAGTAAAAGTTTGGAGAGATAAAGTTTTTAAGAGTAGTTTAAGGTTTGGTATCAAAGTTGTAAATAATAGACTTGGATAGTATATTAGTTATATAGAGAGCATATAGACTTTGAGGTAGGTTAGTTGTAGTATACACACAAACCACAGTTTATAATATAAGGTAGACTAGTTTATAATAGAAACCTTATTAAGTTCTCTTATATTGAAGTATTTTGTTTGACTTAAAGAAAGATAGAAGATAATAAAGTTAGTAACAAGAAATTATTAGTAGCTAGATATAATGAAGAATATAGAAAAGTATTATTAGGCATAGTTCACACTTGAAAATAAAAGTTTATGGAATTGTATAGGGTTTGGGCTAAATATAGAAAATTATCCAAAAAAAATGAAAAGTTGCAGATTATTACAAAATGAACTACTCACTTTGTCACAAACTTCACTCAGCTTGTATCTCCACAACCAGTTGACTGATTTTGCAAACTAAGTTACACTGGAAAGCTATAAATGATGGCTATTCACATATATACAAGATGTACAAAAGTAATAACAGATTACTGAGATATCAGACTATTAGTAATTACAAGTTTCATTGGCTATTATCTCAAAAATGACTAAATGAATTTCCCAATTAAAGTTATATTGGAAAATACTCATTAAACTGTTTCTAATGATATATTATACATTATATGGAGATCAGTATTTATAAAGATACAAGCATATCAATATAGTGATATAATTAGTTACTTTCTAAAATTAGCCTAATATCTGCTATGACAAATAACAGCCTCACTGGATATGAATTTTGACAATATAATAAAAATAACTTGTACACAGACCATTACTATTTTGTATAAATATTTTTATATCTAAAAATTAGACCTTAAACTTAATAACATTATTTTTATTGTCATTATTAAACTTCTAAATTACTTCTCAACCTCTAAAAGTATACTTAAGATTCAGATATCATAAATAAGTAAATAGTTTATTTTATAATACACTTATTTGTAATATCTGAGCCTTGAATATACTTTTAGAGATTTAGAAGTGATTTAGAAGTTTAATATAGATGTCAATGATAATAAGGAATAATAATAATAATAATTGATGTTATTAAGTTTAAGATCTAATTCTCAAATATAAAAATATTTATACAAAATAATAATGGTTTGTATGCAAGCTATTTCTATCATATTATCAAAACTTGGTTGTCATCTGTCATAATAGATGTCAAACTAATTTTAGAAAGTAACTAATTATATTACTATATTAATATGCTTATATCTCTATGAATACTAATCTCCATATGATATATGATATATTATTAGAAACAGTTTGATGAGTGCTTTCCAATACAAGTTTGATCATGTAAATCTGTTCAGTTATTTCTAAGATAATAGCCAATAAAAGTTATAGTTACTGATGGTTTGATATCTTAGTAATTTGTTGTTACTTTTGTATACTTTATATAAATACAAATAGCTCTTATTTGGGACTTTCTAATGCAACTTTGTTTGTGAGAATTAGTCTACTAGTTGTAAAGATACAAGTTGAATAAAGTTTGTAATATAGGCTTTGTAAATAACCTTGGCTTTAGCTTATACAATATATTATCTACTTGCTATATAATTACAACTTTAGAAAATATAAAGCAGAGTTCAAGAGAGTAAGTACTAACAAGATAAGTGTGTCATAGTAAACACTAAAGTTTAGTATTTAATAATAGTCAATTATCAAACTAAATATTTATCAGTTTTTAAATACTAAGTAATATTAAAGAGTATTTGAGTAGTACTATTACTTTATAGTACAGCTCTAAGTAATATTAGTAGCTATACTGAACCAAAATTTCAGTAGTAAAACACTGACAGAGATTTATGTTGGAAAAGAGTAAACTTTGCTATAGAAGACTAAGTATTCATGATGTTTGAATAAAGATAGATATGACTTGTACTAAAAGATAAAAAACTATATAGAAACACCAGTAGAGAAACTAATGGCAAATAATATACTTATTACATTCCAATCTAGTCACATCTATCCCAACCCATCTATATTTTCAAACCTCTTCTAGTATGGATCATCTCTCTCTATTTTATCTTGAACATCCTTGCTAGACTTTCTAACAACTCTATAAATCTCTACCCTCATATTTAAGAACCATCTAAACCTAAGATTACTTACTTACTTATAGTCTCCATTCTTAAATAACTGTCTTAGGTAATAGCATTTCACCCACAAATTGTTATAGCTTAGGCCTAAGTGTTAAAGCAAAAGATATACTCATATATTAAGTAACACAAAAAAACTCAATCAAGTTTTTATAAGAAAACTGGCTCTTTCAAGACTTTTCTCTTCTATGTTTTTTAGCTGATTTATATTCTATAATCTGTTCTCACATCTACTCTCATTTGCTTTTCTATGCTCTAAACTCCCTCAAACTACATACTAATACTTCTAACCATCCAGATATGTTGTTTAACTCACTCTTCCAATACTCTCTTACTCTTCTATAATATTCTATAGTCTTCTGAAGTCTGCTAGTATTATCTACACATCTGCATATCTGCTTTTCCACACTCTGAAAGTATTTGCTAAGCACTCTGCTCTCTTTTAATTTAGTCTCTCCACTTTGTACTGTTCTTAATTACTTAAGTATTATTATTCCTTGCTTAAATAAATAGAATTCTGATATATTAGAATAAATTTGTTATTAAAGCTATAACTAAGTTTTGTCATAATTTATGATATTTGTAACCATTATATCTCTTAGCTAAGTCCAAAGAAGGAGATAATAAAACTAAACTATAAAAAAAAGAAAAATTACAAAAGACTAGAAAAATAAAACTTTGTGAATTATAGATAAAAGAATTGGCTATAATAGTTAGCTATAGTAGAGTTTGTAGTAAATAACAAAGTTCATTTAATAACAAAAATATTTCTGTTTATAGTAAATTATGGAAGAGTATTACAAATAGGAGTATATATTAGGAAAAAGAAAAGATAAAGAAAGTAATGGTATTTGTAGAAAGAATAAGAAAAGTTTAGAAAAAAATAGGAGCAGTATTGAAGAAAGCTCAAAATAAAATGAAAAAACAAGCAAATAATAGGTGGAAAGAAATAGAAGTATGGAGAAAGAAGAAAGTGATGTTAAGTATAAAAGATTTAGTATTTAAAAAAAGACTAGTTAAAATTAACAAAACAATATGTTAGATCATATATCATTGGAGAAGTGGTATTTGCAAATATAATTAAACTAAGACTGTCAACTTCAATAAAAATTCATCTAATTGTGAATATTAGTCAAGTAGTAAGATATCAAAAACTTATAGAAGGATAGAAGGCAGAAGAACCAAAACTGATAAAGTAAAGGAGTAGAAATTTGAAAAAATATTAAATAAAAAGATGATTTAAAGAATGTAAAGGAAGTAGTAGCAAAATTTGAAGAATAAGTATTAAAGTAAAAAATAGAATAAGTTAAACATAGTGAAAAAAAGAAACTTTAGAAGAAAAGAGTTACTAGAGAAATATATAGAAAAGATATCATATAGGTAATATAATGAAAAGTTTAAGGAAGAGTATTTAAAGAAGTTGGAAAGAAATTGATAAAAGTGAAAGTTTGCTTTTTTAAAAAAGAAATCTTAAAAAAGAGATAATATCAAACCTCAAAAAGATAAACTTGGACTTAGTTAAGGAGTAGTGATGTGATATCACATGTGACTGTAATAACAGTCACAAAGAGTAACAAGTTTATGATAGCTATTATAGGTTGGTTATATATATTATATCATAATCATAATCATAACATCATGTAACATAGAAAAGAATATAAAAGGTTCTTAAAGGATAATATTATAACAACATGGTAGGATGTTGGTCTCATGTATACCTCATAACATTTAAATATAGAAGTGTACAAACCATAGTCTAAAGATATATAAAATAGATATATCTGTACTAGAAACTCTATTAAGTTTTCTTATATTAATCCTAATACAAGATTCTTCTTTTGTCTTAACACTTTAAAGCTTAAGTTATAATAATGATAATCTAAAGTAAAATGAAAATACATACTCAGAGTAATATCTAGAAAACAGAAAAATTTTGAAACAAACTTCAAACCACAGTTAGAAGTAACATGGGAAGAAACACCATACTTGGAAAACATGTGAAAAATAAAGAGTTATACTAACTCTATAGAAATGATAGTGCTATATACAGAAATGAAAATTATTTGCTTAGTGAGCTAGTTAACAATCACTAGAATGGTGTCAAATGTGAAAAATAACAGAAGTTTCTCAATAAAATCTATGGTCATTTAAAGATAGAGAGTTGCTTAAAAAATCTGTAAGACTTGTGACATTAGGGTTTGAATTATATACAAGTGACATAGAATTTACAAAACTTTTATATATCTACATAAAGAAGTTGTGTTTTATAGTGATAAAATCACTTAAAAGTACAGTACAAATATTACAGTAAAGGATATTGAGATCAACAATAGTTACTATGTGGAATAAGAGAGAGACTAGGACTATTACTCTAACAGAGACTACAAGTTGTTTTTTTGTTAACAATTTATTACATAGTACTCAATTGCAGTTTGTAGCAAACTATCTACAACAAGTAGCCTATAATTTTTTCTCAGAAGATAGAAACTTTTGTTATAGATAAAGAAAGCCCTATCAAAATCAATAGAAATTAAGAAGAAATCTAAATAAAAGTTGCTTGTAACTAATCCACTAATTATGCATCCAAGTCTACAAATGGATCTATTATACTGAGGATGCAAAGTCAAAAGAAACTGAGAAAAGTGGTTTATGTAGCTATTATTAGATGGAAATATATTGATATATCTTTGCAAACTGTTCTACATTTGCTCATAGTCTCTTAATTAATCCATCTTTATCAATTAAGGACTTTGTCAACTTTTTAAAGAAGCATCTAAGTGTCTTTGCCTTTTCTCCTCAAGAATAACCTCTTTATTCTTCTCTTTCTAAGCCTCTATGAGTATTCAAGTGGTTTGCTTTTTTGTTTATATAGATAGTTTTTTCATTTTTATCTCTCTCAGTTTCTTTTAACTCTACATTCTCAGTATAATAGGTCTGGTTGTGTACTTGAATATATAATTAGTAGGTTAGTTATAAGCAACTTTTATTTAGATTTCTTCTTAATTTCTATTGATTTTGATAGGGCTTTCTTTATCTATAACAAAAGTTTCTATCTTTTAAGGAAAAATTATAGCCTACTTGTTGTAGATAGTTTGCTACAAACTGCAATTGAGTATTATGTAATAAATTGTAGAAAAAATAGCTACATAAACATTAGATGTACTCTGCAGAAAAAAAACATTATCTATACTCCTTAATAAAAGCATAATTAAGAGTGGCTCTAGCTATAATAAGAGAATTAGTCTTACTTAAGAAGTTGTAAGTACTTAGAAACTCTGAATGATATTTGGATAAGATATTCTACTATTACACCACTACTATATATATTATAGTAAAATAGTCCAAGCATATGGTTTATGTACTTGACCAATCAATATCTGCAACTATAATTAACTAAATAACTATAGTATTACTATAGTAGACTATACAATAAGAATTAGGATAAGATAAAGACAGTTACCAGTCCATCAAGAGCTAGTCTAGATAATAACTAGCCTAGAAGTGTAACTAAGCCTTTATAAAGTGGATCTGGACTTATACTATTACTAATATCTGCCCTAGTATATAATATGGCTAACTGACTAATATAAGAAAGCTGTCTATCATTTTTAGAGTGGCTAGACTAAATAGGCTTGTGATTCTTATCTCTAAGAGTAAGAAAGTGATTGTCCTTGAATAGTTTGATAATTGAATTATATCTTCTAAGTATCTAGATATAAGAGAATATTTTTAGAGTGAAAATTATTAAAAGAAGTTGTGAGATTTCATTTAGCAGCCACTCTAGTGTTAGTTACATCATTATAGACTAGTTGATATAGAAACTACTTAGTATTGCTTGGATAGTCTCTAAATTTAATTCTATAATTAATGTTACAAGAGAAGAATAATCTAAGTACAAAGCAGATAGTTAAGTAGTACACTTTGTAACAATGACAGAAGGAATGTCAGCAGAGAGACTAACAAGGCTACTTAGAAATAATATGGATAATATGTCCAATATCCATACTAATCAAATTTTAGAGCCTCTCTTATAAAGAATTCTATTGAAATTATAGAAAGTATTTAGTAGGGAGCTAACCTACACTTACTAATCTCTTTGTATTATGTCCAGTTGTCATATTCCAATCTAACCTACAGATGACATCTCTCTTTTATTCATACTCTCTAATTTCTTCTAGTATAAATTAATTATTTCCATTCCACTTTTGATATTCCTACTGGACCCTTGCCAACTTTATAAAACACCATCTCTAACATTCAAGAATTATATTAGAATTGAAGACAATAAACTTTATTTTTGTTTTATTTCTCTTTTATTTTTTACTTTATTTTGAAGTTAGGGGTTAGTATAATATTATAGATCATAGTCATATCATATGACTCAGATATCACAAATTACATGATACATAAAACATCATGAAAGGATATAGAAAGAATAATGTCATATAGCATATACAACACATATAAGAAAAACTAATAGAGCATGGACTATTAGATTTTAGTATATAAGATAGATAATCCTGTACAAAACTCTTTATTGAGTTCTCTTGTGTTCACTCTAATACAAGATTCTATTCATTGATTAACTCTAATATCTTTGAGTTGCAACAGATTACTAGTAGCTAGGATAATACTTAGCAGTCTTCATTTTAGATAACTATCCTTGATAGCATATTTAGCATATAAACTATCAGTTTATACTATAAGCCTCATTCTGAAAATTGACTAGGGCTACCACCTACTTCTGGTGTTAGCAATAATATATCTCTCATCTCTCAGTAGACTTAGCCACTCTCAAGTTCCTAAGTATCTTATTCAAAATATGTAATTAGTACAACTTGTAGAGATATAACATGTTAGCTAAAGTTGAATGTTGTTCTTCTAATTCTTATCTTATACATTCCTAGATAACACTTAACTAATCCATTTTTTGGACTTTTAAGAGACCCTCATCAGATCCTGGATAATAAAGTATGAACTATATTTAATAGTAGCTTTTTTTTGAAAGATTTCCTTATTTAGTCTATAAACTGGTCCATTTAATAGCTGACAATAAACAAAGTCTTTAACCAACAACCTTCTCATTATGAATGTATCTAAGACTAGTATTAACTTAACTATCAGAGCTATTAATAATAGACTTGGTTTTTTATTTTATTGAACTTGGATAAAGATATGATATTATGTATAATGAATGCATGATACCTGTGACATAGTGGTCACATATGTCACAATCACATATTATAATCATATAATACAAAAAAAGTTATAGAAGGTTCTAGAATAGGT
>Ga0157359_1000170_pt1 | contig 20977 bp, 21 predicted proteins | sample AttcapACBM3_FD_111482 | JGI IMG/M metagenome (GOLD analysis project Ga0157359, IMG submission 111482) | Fungus gardens microbial communities from leaf cutter ant in Botucatu, State of São Paulo, Brazil - Atta capiguara ACBM3 | ecosystem: Host-associated > Fungi > Mycelium > Unclassified ...
AGCTACTCACTGGTTGTGATGCTTGAACTTAATAGTGTTTCAGAGGTTTAGTATAAGGAGATAATGATAATAGATGATGAGTAGTATCAATAGAAATAATTAATGTAATTAAGTCTAAGGTCTAATCTCTCAGACACAGAGGTATATATACAAAAGAGTGATAGTCCGTACACAAGCTGTTTCCATCACATAATCAAAACTTGTACCTGATGGGAGCTGTCATCTGTCATAGCAGCTATCAGGCTAATTTTAGAAGGTAACTAATTATGTTACTACATTGATATGCTTGTATTTTTATGAATACTTATTGCTATGAGATATACTATATATTATTGGAAACAATTTGATGAGCACTTTCCAACACAAGTTTGACTATGTGAATTTGTCCAGTCTTTTATGAGATATTAGTAAACAAAGCTTTTACAGTTTTTGATGATCTGATATCTCAGTTGTTTGTTGTTGCTTTTGTATATCCAATATATGTGTAGATAGTCTTCATTTGGGGCTTTCTAGTGCAACTTAGTTTGTGAAAATCAGTCCACTGGTTGTGGAGATACAAGCTGAATAAAGTTTGTGACACTAATTACTCATAGTTTATGCTCTACTACTTTAGCCTACTCTAAATGATCATGTGTAAACTTTAAAGCTAACATATATTAAACATATTATTATTATAATGTTATTGTTCCAGAAGCTTCTACTATCTTCTATCATGTTATGTGTGTCAGACATATAAAGCTTAGGTACTAGTTTCTTTATCTAACTTTCTGTTCTTTTTTTCTTTCATCTTATTTTCTTTATATGGAACTAGGGTTAGGGTTAGAGTGACATCATGATCACAATGTCACACATCAGTCACATTAAATGACATGGTCACAGTAATAGTCACAAGTTATGAGGTTATAGAGAAAGATGAAGAAGGTTCTGAAAGACTGACATTATATAACATGTAAGGATCTTAAGGTGGACATATAGCTGTTTAGGGTAGGCTGAAGAAGGAGCACAGACTAGGGTAGTTTAGTATAAAAGGTAGACAATCTTGTATAGAGTTCTCCATTGAGTTCTCTTGTGTTAACCCAATACAAGGTTTATTTGCTTGACTAGCTCTAAGGTCTTGAGTTTGTAATAATGTGAGTGTGTAATAATGTAACCATAACAGTGTTATAGTGTAAAAGTTTGTGATGGTAACTTGTAATATTATGCTAAATCCTAACCCTAATAAAAATAAAAAATAAAAAATAAAATAAAAGATAAACTAAAAAGAAAATAAAAGAAAATCAAGTATATCATTCTTAACTCTTGTTAGAGTTAAAGATGATGGACTTTATTCAGTTTCTTTCCACTTTTATTTTCTTTTTCTTTTTTCTTTATTCTCTATGCTAGAAGATTTAGGAGTAGGGTCTAGCATGATGTTACAGTCATATGACACTAGTATAGTCACATAGTTATAATAAAAGGACATAGAAGATTCTAGTATGGTAACAGTATACAGTATGTTTAACACATATTGATCTTAAGGCAAACACATGGTTATTTAGGGTAGGCTACAAACTCTGAGCCAGTAGTATATAAGGTAGACAATCTTGTACAGAGTTTTCTATTGAGTTCTCTTGTATTAACCCAATATAAGATTTATCTGCTTAACCAACTCTAATACATGTGTATAATATGTTATATAATGTTATTTCTTCCAAAACTTTCTACTGTTTTCTATTATGACATGTGACAATGTGATAGTACTATATGATGTCATGTTGAATCATAACTCTAGATTCCAAAATAGAAAACAAATCAAAAAGAAAAGAAAATAGATTAAGTTCAACTTCTACAACTCTGATACTAAGCTTTTAAATACATAAAGTAAAGAAGTAATTAATCAGATTTCTGAGTAGATGTTTCAGTAGTAAAATACTGAAAGGAGTTCACATTGGATAGAAGAAAATAAAAGTCTGAGTATGTTACAGAGTTTGAGGAAGAATAAATAGATGATGAAAACAAGTACAAATAACTATGGAGCTTAATGTAAATAATGATAAATAGCCATAGGATTTTGATAGAAATAAGTTTATTATAAAGAACTAAAATATCAGTAGAGTTTTGATACAGATGAGGCTAAATAACTAAAATATTTTTAACTGTATTAAAGATGGACTGTATTAAAGATGGACACAGCTTAGAGTTTGAACTGCAACACAATTAGAAAGAACTATATACTCAGTCTTAGTTGAAGACAAAGCTACTATTTTTTGTTAGTAGCTTAGCTAAGATGTTACTTTATAAGCCATGAGAATAAAGTAACTAGTTATGGATTTATAAGATTCTGAATCTTATGTCTAATCCAAATTGGAGTGTGATACAGCAGACTTATTACTAAATCTATTATAGATAATTTGATACTTGTAAGTATTGAGCAAATATTTATAGAGGTTTAATCCATCTTGATAATGATCATTTGAAGGATTTGCTATTTATTGGGAAAGTTTGACTATAGCAAATTCTATGTTAGAATATAAGCCAATTATTAGATATATCAAAGATCTGATCAATTACTGGTACTTTTGATAGAAACTAGAGTTATATTGCTTATTATTAGATTCAAATATATAGTTTAATAATATTAAAATACTTGTTAGATTAGTCATTATATTAATTTTTACTTTAACTTTACAAAAAGTAGGTAATCTTTTGAACTCATAAAGTAAATATCATTAACATAGACAATAGCTATAACAAGCCCTCTAGCTATTTTACTGAGATAGTAATATATGACAGCATTGGATTTATATTGTTTAAAGTCTAGAACTAGCATTAACTTTGTTATTATATATTACTAAGACAAGCTAGCTTGCTTAAGATTGTATAATATTTTACAGAGTTGCTAGACTATCAAAGTTGAAAACAGTAGATTCTATTTATTTTCATTTTCTTATTTGGAATTTAGAGTTAGGGTTATAGTATAATATCATCAGTGACAGTTATAATTATCATATATTATAACAAAGTGTAATAGTTGACAAGTTGGTCACATATGTCACAGACACAATTATACAATCATATAATATATAGATGAATGATATTATACAATATGTTAATGGTATATAACATTCTGTATATCAAGATCGTAGAAAGTGGACTTTGTTTCTTTTTACTTTGTTTCATTTTTATTTTATTTTCCATTTATTTTTCACCTTTTCTATTTTTAGAACTCTGGGATTAGGGGTTAGAAGTGATTGATCACATCAGTCACATCAGATGGTATAGTCACAACATTGATCATGGAACTAAGAAGAAGGAAGTAGAAGGTTCTAGAACAAAATGATTTCATACAACATGGACATCACATGTTGGCCTCATATTCTACACATGGTTATTTAGGGTAGGGTGCACAGTGGCTAGCACAGACCATCTGTAAGAGTATATAAGATAGATTAGTTTGTAAAGAGCTTTCTATCAAGTTCTCTTATGTCTCTCTAATACAAGAGTTGTTCTTATATTCAACCCTAAGGATTAAGATCATAATACTGTGCTAGAAATTCTATTGAGTTCTCTTATATTATTTCTAATACAAGATTCTTCTTTTGTCTTAGCTTTGAGTTGTAATATTAAAACTTGATTTTCTTCTCTCTATTTATTCTTGACTAAGAGTAATATTACCTAAAGTCAAGAAAAACAAAGCTGGACCCTAAGCTTAAGATGTTGGTAGCATTATGGTTAATATCTCATATCTTATAGGTAGTTAATTCATAAATGACATGTGTTGAGGTTTGTCTATTTCTACTTTCATTTATATGCTGTATCTTGCTGTATTCTCATATATGTTCAGTTAGTACCTCATATAGTAATGGAGGTCTTCTCATATTCTCCTCATTTATTTCTCAAGGATGTCTTATGTATAACTCATAGTAACTAGATATATATAGCTGTAGATACTCTCTTGTATCTTTACACTCTACTAATTGACTTATTCTCCACTCTTATTCAAGTCTTTGCCTAAGTTGCAATCTAAGCCAAGCTTAAGATCATAACATTTAGTAAAGTATCATCAGGCTTATCTTGTAAAAAGAGAGTATATAATGGCTAGGCCATTAGAATGTTATAATTGTTAGGCTGTTGAAACTTTGAAACTACTTTGTGAAAGGACCATGGATAAATAGTTAAACTGTTAGAAGAAACAACGATTATGGCATGAGATACTACAGACAGTACAGAGAAACAGATACTAATTATTGTAGTAGCATCCATAGATAGGCAAGACAGCTAGACAAAGTCAAGACAATATTGAGGCACTATAAGAAGTACTTGGATTATTGAGGATCACTAAAGAATATACCTCAAAAGAAAACAAAACTATAGAACTAGTAATACTAGAGATAAAATAAATATTAACAGCACTAGTAGCATTGGAACAGATAGTTATGCTGAAAACTATAGTCTTAGACCTAGAATGGTTTAATAGTGACTGGGTGAAATTTGAAGATTGGTGGAGGGGAATCCATTTACTTCTCAAGAGTAACAGAGTTACAGCAACAGATGATAAAATCACAGTAGTACTAGCCTAACTTAGAGAGGGCATTGTAGAAATATATGTGTAGAAGAAGATTAACCAAATAGAAGAAGAAGAAGACTTCCAGAACTGGGATGAATTCATTAGAAAAAAGCATATTACTGACTTTATAATTGAATTCAAAGTATTAGCAATGAAGGATGAAACTAATAATATATATGCCATATTTTTACTAAAGAAGAATATTAGAAGTGATATTATCAAAAGAATATTGGGATACCTACTGATGGCTATATCAGAAACACTTAAGGAATGGAAGATGACAATTACCTCAGTAGAACAAGAATATGAGTTAATGGAAAGTCAATATAACTATAAAACAGAAACAGGAGTTACATATAGAGAAAGAGGAGTATCTATGGAGATTGGGAAGTCTAGAGATAACTACGACAAAGATGGAAAGCTTAGATGTTTCAACTGCAATATATATAGATAAATAGTAAAAGATTGCTAAAAGCCAAAGAAAGAAAGAAACATGAGGAAATATTACAAATATGACAAAGTAGAATATCTTGCAAAAGATTGCAAATCAGGACAGAAGATGAAGAACAGAAGTGTAAAAGAAGAATCAGATAATGAAGAGAATAACAAGTAAGAGAGTTTTGTTGAAGGTTTAAAGTAGATACAATACAATAAACCTCTGTATATAAAAATTCCCAAAATAAATATATTATTCCAAACTGATGAGATAACAAAAAGAGAGAACTAAATGTGCAAACAAATGTTAAGACATCAAACAGAAAAGAATTATAATCAAAAACACTGGTAGATTTTGGTTGCACCCATATTAGAATTGATAAATAACTGATGAAAGAAAAAAGATCAAAATGGAATCTATAGATAGATTATTCAAGGTTTTCAATACAGATGGAACTAAGAATGGAGAAGTTACAAGATTTGCACTACTAGAACTAGAAATCAATAAACATAAAGAACACATTGATACAGTAGTTATGGATTTAAATGGCACAGACATGTTCTTAGGATATGACTGGTTAGTCAAACATAATCCAGAAGTAAATTGGAACTCAGAAATGATACATTTTATAAGATGTCCAAATGAATGTAAGACACAATACTAGGATATATTGTTTATGTCAAAAACCAGGAGAATATAACCAACAGATGACAAGAACAAAGGACAATAGAAAATAGGAAAGAAACTGGACCCAACAAATCTAAAAGATCTTCCAGAATACATTCAACCCTTTATACATCTGTTCAACAAAAAGAAATTTGAAAAGTTGCCAGAGTAGAGAAAATGGGACTATGAAATTAACCTGATAGAAGACATACCAAAGGAATTAAATACAATGACTTATGCAATAATAATCAAGGAAGATGAAGCATTAAATTAATGGTTGGATGAACAGCTCAAAGCAGGATTAATAGTAGAGTCAAGTTCAAGATATGTGATACTATGTTTCTATATTCCGAAAAAGAACAGATTTTTATGATTGGTACAGGATTATAGGTAATTGAATCAACACACAATAAAGAACAAAATGACACTACTCTTAATTGGGAAAGTAATTGACAAGCTCAAAGAGACAAAGTACTTTAATAAATTGGATCTTATATAGAGTCATAACAATGTATGAATCAAAGAAGGAGATGAATGGAAAGCAGTATTTTTAACAAATAAAGACCTATTCAAGCACAAAGTGATGTACTTCAGACTATACAACTTGCCAGGCACATTTTAGAGAATAATAAACAGTATCTTCTAGAAGTTATTACATGAAGGAGTATTGGGAAACTACATGGATAACTTTGTTATACCCACCAAGACTAGGAAAGAACTAAAAGAATGGACAGTTCAGTTTTTGAAGATAGCAAATAAACACAATCTTTGCTTCAAGTAGTCAAAATGTGATTTTGATGTGGAAGAAGTACCTATCCTAGAAGTAGTAGTCAGATAAGGAGAAGTTTAGATGGAAAATGACAAAATCAAAGCAGTCAAAGAATAGAAAACTCCTACCAAGATCAGAGAAGTAGAAAGTTTCTTAGGATTTGCAAACTTTTATCAATGCTTTATCAAGAATTTCAGTTATATGGCAAAACCTCTCAACAAGCTCAAGAAAAAGAAAGAGTGGAAATAGGATGATGAACATTAGAAATTATTCAAAGAACTCAAGAACAAAATCACAAGTTAACTTGTACTCATTCTTTCAAAGAGAGAAAAAAAATTTAGAGTAGAAACTAATACTTCAGGAAATACAATTGGATGAGTTTCACTCTAGAAATAAGAGAAATAGAAACATATTACATTTTTATCAAAGACAATGCAACCAGTAGAAAGTAATTACAAGATTCATGACAAACTTATAATAGTGGAAGCCCTTACAAAGTGGAAACAATATCTACTGGATGCCATAGAGAAATTCAAAGTTTGGACAGATTATGAAATCTTAGATATTTCTGGAAACCATATAAACTTGATGGACAACAAGTGAGATGGTATTTGAAGTTATAATCTTATAACTTCATATTATGATATATTTCAGGAAAAACAAATACAAAAGCAGATGTACTGTTGAGAAAAGATCAAGTAGATACAATAGAAGATAACAAAAATATAAAAATGCTCAAAGACAAGCTATGGTTAAGACAAGTTAATATGAAAACAGAAGTAGTAGTAATTAGAGGAAGCCAAGTGGTAGAAGAAACTATATTACTGGAGGAAATTAGAAAAAAACTGGAGAAAGATGATGGCATAGTATATATGGTGATATTACCATGGGGATGTAATTTCCAGACATGTGGACTTGCATATGACATTAGAAGATATTGTCAAAATCTATTAGGACAAGATATGGAAAATATACAGAGTATTATGAAAGGTTCTTAGCAACAGGGGACCTCAATTTGTATCAAAGTTTATAGAAGACTTGACAAAGATACTAGAGACAAAAATAACATTATCCATAGCATACTACTCTTAAATGGATAGTCAAACAGAATGAATTAACCAAGAAGTTGAAGTATAATAACAAGAAACACACAGCTATATGATATACTCCATTCAAGTTAAACTTTGGAATATATTCATGGAAAGAAGACCTGATGGTAAAAATAGAATTACTAGAGCTGGAAGACTTCCTTAAAAGGACTACAAGAAAGTTGGAAAATAGCAAAGAAGTTAATAGAGATGACAAAAGAAGTTATGAAGAAGCAGTTCAACAAGAAAAGACAAAACTCTCAAGAACTGAAAGAAGGAGATAATATGTGGTTGGAAGCAAAAAATATCTATTTGAATTAACTCTCAAAAAAGTTGGACCAGAAAAGATACATTTAAGGCTAGTGATTACTTTGTAATAGCTAGCCTGATAATTGACTAAAGTTGATGCTAAATCTCTGGTATCAATGACAATGTACTTTACTTCTCTCTTTATAACTCCTTACAAGACTATCTTCTAAAATTGCAACCACACAGCTCATAGGAGGTACAACATATAAGTTGAGGCTAATGTTGTGGCAACCACTTATCACAATGACAAATGATCACACAAGTGAGTAAATCTCAAAAGTGGATATAATGTGGGTAGTTTACAAGAGAACTTGACAAAGAACCTCTTCTTAATTAGAGTCCTATTTATACAAAGTCTTCATGGTCCGTGCTACTAATAATTAACCCTGCCCTTATATCCATGCTCCTTTCTCATGTTCGCCTCAAGGTTGCCATGTTGTATATATGTGCCCTGATGTCATCTTCTAGATTCTTCCACCACCTTCTAGGCCTATGAAATCACATCATGTGATATGTCATGTGACTGCAGTGTCATGTGCCTCTTCATCATCCAAAAGAAAAGTAAAAGAAAAAGAAAAAGAAAATCAATATAAAATCAGAAAAACACAAGAAAAGAAAAAGAAAATTGTTAGTGTCCAAGCGTCCCATAACAGCTAAGGTTATTCCAACAAGTTCACATTATCATCACCAAGCTTATTGCACAGAGTGTAGAAACTCTGCATATCTGAGCCAACTTCATGAACTTTTATCTTTAAGTACAAACCACATCTAACACACTCTTACTGAGTCTTTGCCTAAGTTGCAACCTGAGCCAAGCTTAAGATTGTAATAGGTAGCAGTTATTAGAAGGTTACTGTGGACAGTTAGAGATAGGCACAGATTTCTTTCTAAACATACTCATCATTATAGTGTATAGTATTAAGTAGTATACTTGTAATTTTTTTGTATATTAACTTTATACTACAGTGTCCTCTTGTGACTTGTATATGTAGGAAAACAGCTGCTACTCTTAAAGCATTATCTAAAGTAGAACAATCTTCTTAGGTCAAAATTGTTTACATTTCATTAGGACAGTAGTTGGTTGTTTAGGTAGCTAGTAGACAGTATGAGGTGAGACTTGAAGAAGGCCTGATAATATAAGAAAACCTATTTCTAATCTACCAAACTCCATAGTGTTTTAATCCCAATCAGTCTATATCTACCCTACTAAACATTACAGTCTTCCTCAAGCAATTCTGCTAATTCCTGCTGAATTCTAAAAGCCTATTGTCAATCTCTGCTCTCAAACTCCTTAGATGAACCTATGTAAATTTCTTTTCTTTCTCTTCTGATAGAGTTTTAGGTATTTCCATTAGAGTTCCTAACCATTTAGCTATTATCATTGTTATAGTCCTAAGCTTGGCTCAGATTGCAACTAAGGCAAAGAATTGAGAATAGGATAAAGAGATGATCAATTGGTAAAGTATAAGAATATAGGACTATATCTACTACTATATATACCTAATGACCATGAGGAATAAGTAAAGTGTTTTTGAGAAAACAATAAAGAGAGAATGAGGAGAATATGAGGAGACCTCTCCTACTATATGAGGCACTGACTGATATAATATGAAGAAAGTACAAGGTACAGTAAATGTGAGTCAAAAGTGAAATGAACCCCCATACATGTTTGAGTTGAGGTAGATATGAAGTGAATACCTGTAACATATGAGACATCAATTGTAACAATTATTCTTTCCTTATACCAGTACTATTCTATTGGAATAGACTCTATTAGTATTTAGGATAGCTGCTATTTTCAGAAGTTCTTATTTTGTTCTTTTAAAACTTCCTAGAGATGTATGCTACTTGTACTTATTCATCATACCAATAAACTTAGAACTTTCTGGATTATTAAAGTTTATATAAATACTGCAGACTCTGCTAGTTGTTTTAACAGCTAATACTTACTGAGATTAAGTCAAGTTTGGAATATGAGTTAGAGGGAGAAGCCAGCACTGGCTCTGCCCTACTTCTTTACATATTATCATTTCCTACACTTACTTCAATTGATTCATCCCATATTATAATATGAGCCAACATAGTATTCTAAACCAAGTTTTACTTTAGTTAAGATAGAGAGATGAGTATGTTGTGGTAATGTAGATACAGATAGAGACATTAGTGGCAAGACAAGAAAAAGAAGAAGAGATGGCATATCACAATTGAAGACTTAGTGATCTTAGTGATTAGTTAATAAAAGAATCTTGTATAGAGTTTATATGTTTATATAAGAGAACTTGATAGAGTTCCAAGTATAAAGTATTAACCTGATGTATGCTAGATTAGTGGTCCATGTAACACTATATGTTAGAGTTGTAAACAATGAACTTTATTTTATTTTTCATTTTCTTTCTATTTTTATTTTATTTTAACTTAGGAATAGGGTTTAGTATGATGTCACAAACTGTCACATGACATAACATGGTATCAAAAATCTGTCACAAGTCATAAGACACTATCATAAGTCATAGTCACAAGATCACATATTATAGAAAAATATAGAAGGTTTTAAGATAATAATATTATACCATATATCAATAGTATGTAATATGCATAGCCTTTAGGATTGGGATCAAAACTTGTGTAGCATGAACTATTAGTTTAGCAAATATAAGTAGGATACATTGTACTCTGGAACTCTAATAATGTTAAGACTTTAGACTTAAGTGTAAGAGCAAAAGAATATCCTTGGATTGGATAATCACAAAAGAACTTAATGGAGTTCTAACTATAGCCCTTTAAAATAGGCTAATAGTAGTTGAACACAGACTAGTAGTTTAGCATATATAAGATAGACAATCCTATACATTATTCTTAAGGTCAATATGTATAGAACATGTTATATGACATTATCTTGTTTTAGGATCTTTTACAATATTCTATTGTGACATGTGATTATATAGAAGAAAATTTAAGTCTATTATCTTCAACTCTAACAATTGGGTTCTCTTATGTTAACCTAATATAAGATTTTTCTTTCATCTTAATACTTTGAGACTTAAGTTGTAACATTATATCTAACCTACTTTTTTTTTTTAAACCAGCAATGGTAGAGTTTCCTAACAATTTCATTTTCTTGATGGTAGACAAGGCTTTGTTGGAATAGAAATAAATGTGTTGATAAAACAAAAGTTTTCTGTTGAATATAAAGCCAAGATACCTCTACTTAACCTTTGGTCATAAAACAAGTCATTCTAATGGTCCTAGATCTAGAGAAGAGAGATTGAAATTTTTAGTGGCTTTAGAGAAATGAAAGACCTCTGATTTGTTATATTCAATTATGAGGCCAAATTGTTTGAAAATAATACTATAACTACAAAATAATTTTACATTTGATTTTTTGTAACTTTTTCTCTGAGAAATGAAGAGACCATCATCTACAAACGAAAGAGTGGAAACAGAAATATTAGATAAAAGATTTTTAGTTCTTTTCTTGAAAATATGAAAAATTGGAATGATCTAGAGAGCAGAAAAAATAGAGAAGAGGGTAGGACCTTGGCCTATATCTATATCTGCCCTGAAGTAAGAAGAAACAAAGTTGTTCTAGACATACTGGGTTTTTTTGTTAATTAAATAATTAGAAAAGAAACTAAAGATTCTTAGATTGAATCTAGCTTTGTCTAAAATTAACCGAAAAAGCTGATGGTTAAGTGATGGAAAAATTGAGCAATGTTAAAAGCCAAAGTACTCATATAAAGACCTTTAACCCATCCAAAATAGATTAGATAAGTTAAATACAGGCTAGCATCCAGAGTAAAGTATTTTAAATCTCTTAATTGGTTTGGATGCACAAAGCTAGATGCAATTGATTGTATTTGAAGCTTTTCACTGATAACTTTCTATACAAGTTTTTTAAGTATTCTAAGTAGGATGATAGGGCAAAAAGTCTTTGGAGAATCATATTCTGGTTTGTTTGGTTTAAGAATAATAACTGATATTGATCTCTTGAAATATAAGAACCAATATCTGCAGTAGCTAATCTTGTAACTATATACATTCAGAAGCAGTCAACAAGGAAAAATGAAAAAGAAAAGAAAAAAAAGGTAAAAGACCACAAAAAGAAAAGCAAAAGCAATTCAACTAAGTGATACTTTCTCCAAAGAAGAATGCATTGCTGTTAAATTTCAAGAAGGATATTGAGTTTTGATTAGATATAATCCATATGGACATTTGAATTCTTCTTAGGGAAAGGAACAAAGATAATATTCTTCTATAGAAGTATGAATAACAATAGTTCTTGTAGCTTTGATATATAGCAAGTTTGAGTGACCAAAATGTTTAAGCTATAATCCTCCTTTTGAGTAAGATTGTCAAGATTGTTGATGGTGGACTTCATTTTTATTTTCTCTTTTCACTTTATTTTATTTTTATTTTTTATTTTTTCTTATTTTCTATTTTTAGAACAACTCAGGTTAGGGTTTATCAGTCACACTGTCACATCAGTCACAAGTTGATGGTGTAGTCACAAGACTGGTCATGGGACTAAAGAGAATGGAGTAGAAGGTTCTGGAAGAAAGTGACGTCATACAATATGGACACCACATGTTGGCCTCATGTTCTATACATGGTCATTTAGGGTAGGGTGCACAGTAGTGAGCATGGACCATTGGTAGTAGTATATAAGATAGTTTACTTTGTAAAGAGATCTCTATTGAGTTCTCTTGTGTTACTCAATACAAGAGTGGTTCTATTGTCTGACTCTAAAGACTTTAGTTCATAACAAAGATGGCTTAATAGGTCAAAGATTTCCATCAAGAAGATCCAAGAAGGAACTTCCTTTTGTATCTGAAGCTTGGAATAGCATTTTCCAAGTATTGAAAATATTATTGTATTTAATCTTTCTGTCAAAATCCCAAGAGAATTTGCAAGGAAATATAAAAATAAGATCAAATTTTTTCATTTCCTTGTTCACTATAGAATGAAGAGTCCAGTATTTGCAACTAGAACACTTCCAGAATTCAATAGAATTATGGCAATCTTTTTCAAAGAATTTTCTGAGTTTAGTATGGATAATTGAATTTGATAAGGATGAACTAATGAATCAAAAATTCTTTAGGCCACATGTAATGAATTGGTGATGACAATAATATGATTAATATTTGCCATTTGAGTAGCTTGATTAATACTACATTTGATGATGAAAAGTTCTGCTTAGTGAAAGTGACGTTAATTACATGATAAAAAGTCTTAATGATGGGATTGTTATGTGTATGGACATGAGCAATGGAAGTGGCCACTTGATTTTTGATACTTACATCAGAGACTACAACAGTCATATTTGTCTTATCTAAAGTTTGAAGAATAAGTTTATCAAGTATATGAAGATGTGCTTTTTTGCTTTCTTTGTCTTTTCAATCTGAATGATAAAAAGAGAAACAACTAGAAAAAATGTCAATTAATCTATGTCCAGAAGAAAATTCAATACTGTTGTGGCAACCACTAAATACAAAGTCTAATAATCACACAAACAAGTAAAGCTCTTGGTAGGCTATCAATATGGGTGTTATAACTCAGAGCCCTTAGAGTTGGGTTAAGAGGCAACCTCGTATCATGGTAATACAAGAGAACTCAATAGAGAACTTGGTACAGACTAGTCTATCTTTATATACTGAATCCTCATAGTCTATGCTAGCTATTTTTAGCCTACTCTAAATGACCATGTATTAGTTATGAGGTTGGCACATGGTATGACATCATCTTTCTAGAATCTTTCTTTATGCTATGTGATCCATGTCATTATTAACCCTAACCCTAGGTGTAGAAAATAGAAAAAGAAAGATAAATCAAAAGAAAAATAGGAAATAGGAAGGAAATAGAAAAGAACTAAGTCCACTTCTTGCAATTCTGACATTACCCTCTCTTCAAAGTTTTTCCTCTGGAGAAACTGACTTCCACCTTTGCCAATTCCTTACCAACTTCCTTAGGTATTCTGCCTCGAACTTCCTGTTATCCCATCCATATAGCAACTTTGCTGTGTACTTTTATGGTAGTGTTCTCCTCCTAAAGTCTCTTTCCTCTGCTATATCTATCTTTTCTTGCCTCCTCACTTCTACATTCATTCATCCCTCAAACTCCTCTAATGCTTCCTCTGCATTTTCTAAGTTCTCTCTTTTTCCCTATGTGTCATACTCCACTGTAAACCCCTTTCATTGCACCAGATACTTGTCTACTCCTCTTATTTTCTTTTTATTCAGAATTTTCTCTACCTCCTACTCCTCTATTCCTTCAACTTCTATGGGTTTCCCTACTTCCTTTCTCTGTCCCTTTATCTGTTCCTTATACCAAGCTATCTAACTCACATTGACTACTGGATGAATTCTCATCAAGCTTGGTAATTGCAACTTTACGGTATTTAACAATACCACCTCCTCTATCTCATATGGACCTATATATCTTTTCACCAATTTTAAAACTGGTCTTTCTTTGAATACTAAGTCTTTGGTACTTAGTATTACCTTGTCTCTCTTCCTCTACTTCTCTGTTTCTTTTCTATTTCTATCTGTGTATCTTTTCATTTCTTCCTGTGTTTTCTTCAATACTGCTCCTGCTTTTTTCTGTACTTTTTTCATTCTTTCCACAAACTCTGTCATCTTTTCCACCTTTTCTTTCTTCCTTATATTTCCTCCCATCCTTGAATTTCTCCTGTAGTTTGCCATGAAAGGCGAAACCTTTGTTGCTATGTGAACCTTGTTGTTCACTGCAAACTCTGCTGATGCCAACCACTCTGGCCAATCCTTTTGTCTATGCTCCACAAAGAACCTCAAGTATTGCTCCAATTCTTAGTTCATCTGTTCTGTCAGCCTATCTGTTTGAGGGTGGAATGCTGTTGACAGCCTCATCTTTATTCCCAACATCTTATTCAACTCCTTTGTCAATTCTGCTACAAACTGGGGTCCCCTGTCTGACATCACACTTTCTGGTAGCCCATGCAACTTCTACACATTATCTCTGAACAGCCTGGCCAGATCTTCCACCAATGTCCCTTCTGTTGTCACCAAAAAGTATGTCATCTTAGACAGCTTGTTGTAGACCACCAGAATCACATCCTTTCCTGCCACTATGGGTAACTTTGTGATGAAGTCTACTGTTAGGTAGATCCATGGCTTCCCCAGTACTTCACTTAACCTTAGCTTCCCCACTGCCTCTTCTGTTCTGTTCTTCATCCTTTAGTATAGGTTACATCTCTCTACGTATCTTTCTATGTCCCTTGTTACTCCTAGTTACCAGTAGTTTCTGGTAACCAATTCCACGGTTTTCCATTTTCCCTTGTGCCTGGCTGTTGGCACATTGTAATGTAACTGAATTATCTCTGCCCTTAGTTTTGCCTCTTTTGGTACATATACCTTTCCCTCCTTGAGCATCAATTCTCCTTCTACCTACCATTCATTCTTCCACAATTTTTTGACCCCTGCTTTCTTCATTTCCTCTACTATTTTAACTACGTCTTTGTCCTTACTCCTAGTTTTTTTTATCTTTTCTAGTATAACTACTTCTGGCCCTTCTATTACTACTTCCTGCATACTATGTAGCCAACCTTCTTTTACCACTACCTGGTTCTCGTTATCCTTTTCTACTCCTACTTTCCAGTCTGGTCTCCTACTTAACCTATCTGCCTTTCCCATCTTCGTCCCCAGCACATGTTTCAGGGTGAAGTCAAATCTCGACAGATACAATGCCTATTTAGCTTGTCTGTGGTTTAATTTCTGTATTTTTATAAAATATTCTAAGTTCTTGTGATCTGTCCAGATTTTGAACTTGAATTGTGCTCTCTCCAGCAGGTGTCTCCAACTTTCCAACCTCCTAATGATTGCCAACATCTCCTTGTCGTATATTTCATAGTTTCTCTCTGTCTTATTTAGGGACTTAGAGAGGTAGGTGACTAGTCTCCACTTTCTATCTCCCTCTTTTATTGACAATACCCCTCCTGTCACATAGTCTGATGCATCCACTTCTATCCTCATTTTTTTGTCTAAATCTGGCACTGCTAACACCAGCTCTTGTGTAAACCTTTTCTTCAACTTCTCGAATGCTTTCTCTTGCTTTTCTGTCTACTCCCACTTCCTATCTTTTTTTACCATGTTATGTAATGGTCTCATAATAGATGTAATGCCTTGTATGAATCAATGATAATAGTTTGCCAATCCTAAGAACTTCTGCATGTCTTTGACACACTTTGGTGTCTGCCAGTCTAATACTCCCTTCACCTTCTCTTTCTTTATCTTAATCTTGTCTGGTCTTATTACTACTTCCAAAAATCCCACCTCCCTGACCTTCCACTTGCATTTCTCTGGCTTTACATACAAATCATTCTCTTCCAACCTCCTAATCACTTCTACCACTATCTTCTCATGCTCCTCTTCAGTGTCCGTTCCTACTATGATGTTGTTGATGAAGGCTGCTACTTTTTCTGTATTGATCAGGTTCTTTAGTAGTTCATTCATCATTGCCTGGAATGTCGCCAGTGAGTTTGTTAGGCCAAAAAACATGACCAGGGGTTCAAACAATCCTTCTGGTGTAGTGAATGCTGCCTTCCACTCATCTCCCTCTCTTATCCTTACATTGTTGTATTCCTACCTAAGGTTCATCTTGGTGAAGACCTTCTTTGTCCCAATGTTCTCCAGGATGTCTGATATAAGGGGAAGCAGGTAGTTGTTCTTTATTGTCCACTCGTTCAAATACCAGTAGTTCTGCACCATCCATTTCTTTCTATCCTTCTTTCCCACAAAGAATACAGGTGCTGTTTGTGGTGACTTTGACAGCCAGATATATCTCTTTCTCAGTTGTTTTCTTATGAATGCCCTAACCTCCTCTCTCTCTTCTCTCAACAACAGATATACTTTCCCTTTTCTTGGCAGAAATCTCTCCTTCATTTCTATTGCATGATCCCACACCTTTCTTGTGGGCATCTGTTCCAACTGTTTCTTACTGAAGACTTTGATCTATTTATGAAACTTTTCTGGTACCAACTTCTTAGTCTTCACTTCTGACTTTGCTGCCTCCTCTTTTTCATCCCAAATTTCCCATTCCTCTGCTACTCTCTTTACTTCTACCAACTTTCTCTCCTTTGGTTTCCTCCTCTCCTGCTCTTCTTGTTTTTTCCCTGCTTCCTCTTTAGCCTCTTCCTCTTTTTGTTTCTCCTAACCTAACTTCTCCTGAACTGGCCTCCACTGTTTACCACACTCCTCTGGACACCTTGTCATTTTTACTTCCCCAGTTCTCCAGTTGATTTCAGGGTTGTGTCATACTAGCCACGGCATCCCCAAAATTACTGTCCACTTCTGTTCTCCAATCACATTGATCTCTGTTCCTTTCCTGTGTCCCTGATAGTAAATGTTGATCTCCACTGTATGCTCTATTGGTCCTTCCTTATTGAGTGATCCATCTATGTTTCTCACATGCATTGGTCTTTCCAGCCTTTTTAGCTTGAATTCTTGCTTTCAGGCAAATTCTAAGCTCATGACTAGGCTCATAGCCCCACTGTCTAGTAATGCCTCCACTGTGACTTCTTCTTGTGTGTTGATTCTTTCCAGTCCAATTTTCACTGTAATCTCCCTTAGAGGTTTTCCTTCCATCTTCCTTACTTCAATTCTTCCCTCTAGTTTCTTTGTACCAATTTGTATTGTTTTAGCTAGTACATTGAATTTATTGTGAGAATCTAGTCGAGGGATTCTAGATTCTTCTCCTCTTTTAAATTGTTTGAATGTTCATAATTTCTCTTAAACATTTCCCCCCCATACTCCAACCTTCTCCCATCTACTACTCTTTTTCTTCTCTGGTTTCTACAATGTTAGGCCATGTGCCCAAATCTTCCACAGGCATAGAAGTTTCTTCCCCTATCTACCTCCATGGCATAGGAGTCTCTTCTGAGAGCTTCTCCATCCCCTGTTTCTGCCCCCTTACCATTACCGCATTTGTTCTCTCTACTCCTTCCATCAGAGTAGGCCCTGTTGTCATCTGCTAAGGAGGTATCTGCCTCCTTTGCCACACTAGGGGTCATGGCAATATCTGTCTTTGCTCCTGTTTTGGAGCTTCTTCTTCCTGTTCCTTCCTCTCCTTCAGTCTCTCCTTCTCTTGTTTACTTTCTCTCCAGTTTCTATCAAGGGTCATGGTCCTTCTGTACTATTGTTTGATGAAGCCAGGTTGATTTTCAGCCTCTATTAGTTTTCTTCTAATCATCCCATTTATTTTTCTCTTGAATTCTTCTACCAGCAGCCTTTCCTTGTACTTACTTCCTCTTGCTGCTCTCTTGAACTCCTGGACAAATTCTTTTATTGTCCTCCCTCCCTGCTTCAGCTTTCTCAGCTCTGCTGCCTTTACTGACTCCTCCTCTCCTCTACCAAACTTCTTCTTTATCTCTGCTAAAAACTCTTCTACTGTTTTGAATTCTGACTTTCTTGTCTTCAGTTTCTCCAACACATTTTCCTTTCACACATCTACTGCCCCTCCCTGTACATATGACAATATCCAATACCCATTGAATCTATTTCTTCACTGGTACCCCCCTCATCTTGGCCTTTCTGTATAGTTTACATGCTGTTATAAATCCTGAGACCTTTGAGGGGATCCCATCAAATACTTGGGGTTTTGCTACCTCCAGGTTTGCTACTGCTACTCCTCCTGTTGCTACTTGCTTGGATAATGTAGTGGTTTGTTCTTGTAACCGCCTTATGATAGCGGGGTAGTCAGGCTGTTGGCTCATTTCGTATGGTAGTGGTGGCAATGGTGATGGTGATGATGGTGTAAGAGGAGGTGGGGTAGGTAATGACTATTCTTGTATTGAAAGAGCTGATCCTGTGTTAGACTCAGCTTCCAACTCGTACTCTGAAACAAAAGAAATCTCAGTAGGTGATAGCAGGTACTCTTCTTGCCCTGTCTACACTATCTACTGACTACTTCTATTCGACTGACTACTGCCTTCAAAGAGATGTAAACAATTTTGTCCTAAAAAGGATGTTCTACTCTAGACAGCTGTTTTTAAGAACAAGCTGTTGTTTCTCTGTATAGACAGACTACAAAGGAGTCTGTAGTACAAGGCTGATAAGTGAAAGATGTAACTAGCACATCCATACAAGATAATACGTCTACCTGCACCAGTGGGCTTTGGTACAACTAAATGGCTAGACTTTCTCTACCTAACTAGTACTTCCCTCGAGCCTAGGGTCTAGCTGTTCTTTTTGACTAAAGGGCAGTGTTGCCCTTCAGTTGAGGATGATAAGGGAAATGAGAAGAGAGGGAGAGCTCTATGCTGAGCAGTCCCAGGAAGGTGGAATCAAGTTCTAATGTTATGACTGAAAGTCTTTAGAGTTGGGTTAAGAGGCAACCTCGTATCATGGTAATACAAGAGAACTCAATAGAGAACTTGGTATAGACTAGTCTACCTTTATATACTGAATCCTCATAGTCTATGCTAGCTATTTCTAGCCTACTCTAAACAGCCATGTATTAGCCATGAGGTTGGTATATGGTATGACATCATCCTTCTAGAATCTTCCTTTGTGCCATGTGACCCATGCTGTCATTAACCCTAACCCTAGGTGTAGAAAATGGAAAAGAAAAGATAAATCAAAAGAAAAATAGGAAATAGAAAGGAAATAGAAAAGAAATTAAGTCCACTTCTTGCAATTCTGACAAGTACAGAATAAAGAGTAATAGGGAATAATGGAGTTGGTGTATTAGAGGTGAATCACACTTGCTGATTTATCCACAATAGTAACTTGGAAGATAAAACAGAAAAGAAAACTTAATAGCTGTGTATGGAAAAGAAAGCAAATGTAGTACTTGTATGGATGTGACAACCTTTGTCAGAAGTATAGTATAAAGTACATATATAGTACCAGCCAGATATTAAAGCTAAGCTTGACATTGTGCACTTTTAGCATAACTGGTTCAGTAGCTGGTCTGTTTCTAACATATGGTGATGTTTTGATGATATCCTTTATTTGTAAAGAATGGTAACATACCAGTAGTAACACTAGATATATTATTGTATACAAATTCTGTAAGTACAAGAAGGTCCAACCAATTGTTCTATTAGTAATTGCAGTAGATATAGAGATACTATTCTGTCTGACCATCTCCTTTGGAATGATATCCAGAAGTAAAGTGGAGTTTCATATTGAATACTATTCCTAGGGATCTGAAGAAGTTTGAAACAAACTTGGTTTTGCAATCAGATGTAATATATGATAGGATGCTATATTTGGAGAATATGTGGATTAAAAACAAATTTGCTAGCTCATACAAAGTCATAGTGTTTACTATCAGCACAAATATGGCTTGCTTGGATAGCTGATTAACTATGACCAGAATCATGTTGTAGTCAGATAAGGAGGGAAGTTTTTCAATAAAATCTATGAAGAGGTACTTCTCTTTGTTTACATGTCTGGGAAAGATTTAAAGGATGACTAGATTTGCATATCTAGACTACTTCCCAAATTTTCAGACCTAGATCTTTATGTTATGGCCACTTCCTCTCAGTATTTCTGAAGTTTCTCAGTAAAATTAGTTATCAGATAACAATACTTCAGTGCTTCTCCCTTATACTCAGAGTTTTCAGTCAATTTTTACTAAAGAAGACTTTGATACTCTTCCTAACCATTACCAGTGGGACCATGTAATTGAGCTTTTACTCAGAGTAAAGTCCAAGTTCTTTAAGGTATATTTCCTATTCTCTGTAAAGTAATCAGAGCTTGATACCTTTCTCTCTGAAAATCTCCATACTGGACAAATATGTCTTTTTAAATCTCCTGTAGCTGCATTGGTGGTTTTCATCAAGAAAAATAACAGTTCTCTACAGTTAGTACAAGATTATAGAAACTTCAATACAATGACTGTCAAGAAAAAGTACCCACTTCTCTTGATCTCCAAGCTCATTTCACAACTTTAAGAAGCAAAGCACTTTACCAAACTGGATGTTCACTAGGGTTTCAACAATGTCTGAATCAAGTCTAAAGACAGGCCATATTTTATACAAACTATGGACTTTTTGAGTTTTTGGTAATGTTCTTTGATATAACTAATAGTCTAGCTATTCTCTAAACCATAATGAATAATATTTTCTGTGATCTTATAGCTGAATGTTACAAACTCAAGAACTTAGAGTCATTCAAAAAAAAGAACCT